>ERZ859937.602-NODE-602-length-14298-cov-17.109176_pt1 | contig 14298 bp, 11 predicted proteins | sample MGYA00509985_ERZ859937 | MGnify/ENA primary metagenome ERZ859937 (study PRJEB30046, sample SAMN00715169) | human gut metagenome | study: EMG produced TPA metagenomics assembly of the A metagenome-wide association study of gut microbiota in type 2... | reverse complement strand
TTTATACCGGATTTTTGATTCGAATTTTGAACACCCTACCTTACAGGGCGCCTTGCACATTGGCATTATACCCAGGGCGATGCCCTGGGCTAAGAGCTTCTGCCCCTTCAGGGCGTGTGGGACAAAACTTGCGAAACTTCAGTTCCCTTAACTTCTTTAACTCCCCATAAAGATAACTTTTTCAAAATCTGCATAAAACGTTTGGGAAATAATAAAAAAAGAGTTACTTTTGCAACAAAAACAAAAGACTTTGATCAATGAAGAAAATTACCGCATTTATTCTCTTGCTATTATCATTAGTAAGTTGCAACGAGAAAACAGCCCAAGACTTATTTGACGAATCAAAAACGGGTGTTGTCCTGATTTTGAACGAGTACTATTATGTCATGAAATTACCTAATGGCAACAGCATATACTTCACCGGGATCGACCAGGAGGGCAATCTCGAAAACCTGGCTTTCGAATATGCTGACATCAAAAACAAACGACAAATCTTGACGGGAACCGGCTTCTTCATAGACAAGCAAGGAACTATCATGACAAACCGCCATGTAGCCCAACCCTCTATCGACAAAACGGCAGTAAAAGAAAGTTACAACAATATGGTGGCTTCCATCAAGGCATACTACGCCGCACAGATGAGTGCCTTATCGCAAGAATACCAAAACTTAGAGAGTCAAAAGAGTGATTGCTATTCTTACGATTTCTATGGTAATGCATACGAGAATACGGAAAGACTGCAGGAAATTGCCTCACAACAAAGCGAACTGGAAGAGCAGTTCAACACACTGAACAGCGTAAGGGAATCCATGGACGACCACGTTTCATTGGATGAGCTAAGCATTACGGCGGTTTGCGAAATCGGAATCGCCTACGACAACACCTTTGTCAATTCCGACAGAGACTTCTTGGACAAGAACCCTTGTGTTGTGATAAAAGTTTCTGACAAAGAAAATACTGACTTAGCCACCATCCAACTAAAGAACAAGAAGACTCCTGACGAGGCTCACGTGTTCAGAACCGATGGAACAATAGACGAAAACGTCATCGATAAGGTGAAAAATATGTTCTCCTCTCACAATGACAAGATTCTTCATATAGACCAACAACTTTATATGATTGGCTACAATGCCGGTCCTACCCTGGCTACTACCAAACAAGGCATCCAAGTTCAAATGACAAGCGGAAAGGTAACCCAATTGCCAGACGGAGACAGGGTGTTATACAGCATCCCTACCATGCAAGGCTCAAGCGGCAGTCCCGTCATTGACAGCAAGGGACGATTAGTTGCCGTCAACTTTGCGAAGCTGAGGGGTAGTGACAACTTCAACTTCGGCATCCCCATGAACAAAATCGCTGCTTTTCTGAAATAACAAAGGGGAGATTTTGTAGTTTTAGGGGAAGTTAAAGGAGTTAATGGAGTTAAAGGAGTTAAGACAAATGCCTCTGTGGACATGAAATTAAACATTTCGGGAAAAGGAGGATTTCGCATAAAAACATTTCGGGGAAAATAAATATTTATCACTTATCTTGCTTATTATCTGATATTTTCCGTGTCTTTGCAGCAAAATACCGAACTTTCGCATGTGGGGAAGTTCAGTCAGAATATATAATCATTGTACTGAGCGCCTTGACTGTATGTTTAGTATGGTCGAGGTGCTATTTTTGTATAATATAAGGTGTAAACCTGTTTTTTCTTCAATCTCCTGATTCTTCTCCTTTTTTTGTGTTTTTTTATGTTAAATCTATCTGTTATATGGTGACAGAATTAAATCTTTTTCTTATATTTGTCAACAAATTAAATAGCAGATAATTATGACTAATGACTCATTTTCTATAAGATTGCGTGAAGCGCGACAGATGATGGGGCTCAGCATGGATAAACTCGTAGAGCGAACCAGCGGAGCCATCACCAAGCAGAGCATCTCCCGATATGAGAAAGGCATCATGCGCCCTAAGCGTGATGCCTTGCAAGCCATAGCCAAAGCCCTCAATATCAGCGAGGAATATTTCGAAGGAACCAATCTCAAGATAGATATGCCTATGCTCCGCACCACCTCCAATGGCAAGTTGTCCGAAGAAGAGTTGCAAGCCCTTGAAGCAAAACTCTCGTTTTGGGCAGAGCAGTATCTTGCCAAGGAGAAAGAAGCAGGCTTTCCTACCCGGTTCAAGAATCCGGTAAAAGGCACCAAGGTATCAACCCTTGAAGATGCCATCCATGCTGCCGACCTTCTTCGTGAAAAATGGCATTGTGGTGATGGACCTATCGCCAGCATCCTGAGACTCTTGGAAAGAAAAGGTATCATGATACTTGCAGCTAATCTTCCCGAGTATGTTTTCGGAATGAGCACTTGGGCAGATAAGAAGCATCCGCTGATTGTTCTCGATATGCGTCCGGAGAAAACAACAATAGAACGTCTTCGCTTCACGGCAGCGCATGAGTTAGCTCATCTGCTTCTTGCCTTTCCTGCAAGTGCAGAGTTAGACGTAGAGAAGCGCTGTAATAAGTTTGCTGGCTTTTTCCTCTTTACCAAGCAGGCTTTAATCGAGGAAATGGGAAGTGAAAAGCGAGATGTGCTTACGCTTGAAGAAATGATAGATCTCAGGGAAGTTTATGGTATTTCAATAGCTGCTCAAGTGCATGCAGCCTGGGATATCCGTATGATTTCCCGTGAACACTACGACTGGTGGTTTGATGAGAAAATCAAGAAGAACAGGCTGGAAGTTGGTTGGGGGGAGTATATATTTCCTGAGACTATCGGAAGAGAGAGGAGGATGGATGTTAGAACAAGAAAATGGCAAAAGTAAAAATGAAAATGGCAGAATTAATATCACATATATATCAAGATTATGTAGGGCATTGGATTATACAATCTAATGAGGAACATTCTGTTGGTGTAGATAGGCTCGCTTCTTGTTTCGCTGGTGAATTTGGAATGAGTGAATGGGGAAAAGTTTTAGGTCAGCTTCATGACAAGGGTAAGGAATCACATGCTTTTCAGCAGCATATTAAAAAAGAGAGTGGATATGAGCCTGATATTAAAGTTTGTGGTAATTATAACCATGCATTTATTGGTGGAGTTTTGGCACGAAAACTTTATGGTAATTCTGCTGATATTTTCTTCGTTAATCAAATTGTGTCTCATCATACAGGCTTACATGATTATGATGAGATAGAAGGAATTCTTAATCAGGATATTCCAGCAGAAGTTAATGTCAATTTAGAAAAGGAAAAATTAAATGTACCTGCTTTCAAGATTCAAACTAATGATTTTCATCATTTAGCTCGTATGATGTTTTCATGTTTGGTGGATGCTGACTTTCTTGATACAGAAGCTTTTATGGATAAAGAATCTTCTGTGTTAAGACGGAATAAAGCTACGTTACATGATTTGCTGCCTTTACTTGAAAATAAACTGAAGGATTTGAGAGCTAAAGCAGATAATTCTAATGTAAATGCTATAAGAAATCAAGTCCAGCTGCAATGTATTAAAATGGCGGATACTGAAATAGGTTTTTATAGTTTGACAGTACCAACTGGTGGAGGAAAAACTTTGTCTTCTTTGGTATGGGCAATGAAGCATGCTATCAGAAATGGCCTGAAAAGAATTATTATAGCCATTCCATATACAAGTATCATTGTTCAGACGGCATCAGTTCTACGGAGCATCTTTGGAGAAGATAATGTTTTGGAGCATCATAGCAATGTGGATCCTGAGCAAATCAAAGATGAAAGACTTCAGGAGAAAATGAAGTTGGCGACAGAAAATTGGGACTATCCGATAATTGTAACGACTAATGTGCAATTATTTGAATCTATGTTTAGCAATAAGCCATCTGTTTGTAGGAAGCTCCACAATATAGTCAACAGTGTCGTAATCTTAGATGAGGTGCAAACGCTTCCAATGGACTATCTTCAGCCTGTTGTGGATTCATTGAAAACGTATCATAAACTATTCAATGTTTCTTTCTTGTTCACTACGGCAAGTCAGCCCATGTTAAGTGGACTTATAGAAGGATGTAATCCGAAGGCAGCCTTCAAAGGGATTGACCATATTACAGAAATCATCCCTCCTGAGTTTAATTTGCATGACAAGTTGAGAAGGGTAAAATTAAGTATCAATAACGAAGGGAGAACGTATGATGAGGTTGCTGAGATGTTGAGCAAGCATAAAAGAGTGCTTTGTATTGTGAATACACGTCGTGATGCTAGAGAACTCTATACACGTTTGCCGCAAGAAGGGATTACATTACATCTTTCAAAAATGATGTGTCCGGCACATATTAGCGAGACGTTAGAAAAACTCAAAAAAGCTCTAAAGGACGATACGAATGAAGTTATCCGTGTAGTCTCCACGCAATTGATAGAAGCCGGAGTTGATTTGGATTTTCCAGTTGTATATAGGCAAGAAGCAGGGCTTGACTCTGTATTGCAAGCTGCCGGCCGATGTAATCGAGAAGGAAAGAATGGCTTGAGTACTACTTATGTCTTTTCTTTGGCTAAAGAGCATGATCTTCCTAAAGGAGATATGCAGGCTGCAAATAATGCAAGGTTAAGTCTTAGTGCAGATATGGATTGGTTTGCTCCAAAAACAATGACATCATATTTCAAGCAATTATATTGCAGAAAGGAATGTTTCGATGTAAAGGATATGAAGCGTTATCTTTATAATCCTAAAGAAATATGTTTTGCTACTGCAGCAAAAGAGTTTCAGATGATTGAAGATAATGGAATCAATGTTGTTGTCTGTTGGAGAAATAGTTTCGAGCTTATGCAACAATTATTGGAAAAGGGACCTTCATATATACTGATAAAGAAGCTGTCGAAGTATATGGTAAATATCAATAAGACAGATTTTAAGTCTTTGTTAGATATGGGTGTCGTTAGTGAGAAAAAAGAGGGACTCTTTGTTGTCGATTATAAACAGCAATATGATGAACATATAGGCTTGCGCATCGATAATAATTGGGCGAATAAATCGATTATTATTTAAATGGAAATGATATGGTAAAGAAAAATTCGATAAAGCTATTTGGGGATGATAAGATTCGTGCCATTTGGGATGATGAACAGGAAAAATGGTACTTTTCTATTGTTGACGTTATTGCAGTTTTGACTGAAAGTCCTAATCCTCAAACCTATTGGAGAGTCCTAAAGAAGCGACTTAAAGATGAGGGAAATGAAACCGTTACAAACTGTAACGCTTTGAAAATGCGTGCAGCTGATGGTAAAATGCGATTAACGGATGTTGCTGATACTGAGCAACTCTTGCGTATTATTCAATCCGTACCTTCTCCAAAGGCTGAACCTTTTAAAATGTGGCTTGCTAAAGTTGGAGCAGACAGACTGGATCAAATGCAAGATCCAGAATTAAGTATACAGCAGGCCATGATAGACTACAAACGATTGGGATATTCGGACAATTGGATTAACCAACGTTTGAAAAGTATTGAGATACGCAAGGATTTGACAGACCAGTGGAAGCTTCATAATGTTGAAGAAGGGGTACAGTATGCATCTTTAACAGATATAATCTATCAGGCTTGGGCTGGTAGGACAACAAAAGAATACAAACAGTATAAAGGTTTGAAAAAGGAAAATCTGCGTGACAATATGACCAACGAGGAACTTATTCTTAATATGCTTGCAGAACTCTCAACAACGAGCATTACTAAGGCAAAGAATCCTCAAACTTTAGATGAAAATAAGCAATGTGCTAAAGAAGGTGGTAATGTGGCGCGTGTTGCAAGAGAGGAACTCGAATCCAAAACAGGACGTCAAGTAGTTTCTCCACTTTCTGCAAAAAGATTCTTTGAGGCTCAGCAGCCAAAGAAAAGTTTGGAAGATAATAATAACGATAAGGAAGAAGAAAAATAGTAATATGATGGAATATACTGATAAAGAATATTGTTTGGAGGTGTGGGGCGATATGGCTTGCTTCACAAGACCCGAGCTGAAAGTTGAACGTGTAAGCTATGATGTGATTACTCCATCAGCTGCACGAGCTATATTCGAGGCTATATTTTGGAAGCCTGCCATTCATTGGCAGATAACCAAGATAGAGGTGTTGAAACCTATCAAATGGACTTCTGTAAGAAGAAATGAGGTGGGGGCGGTAGCTGGTAAATCTGTCATCTTTATAGAGGAAAAACGTCAGCAGAAAAATACTTTGCTTTTAAAAGATGTTGGTTATCGAATTTGGGCAAAGATGGAGTTCCGTTCTGTATCGAAGCGAAAGGCAGAAGGAGATTTGTTTTCTCATGAGCCGGGTAAAGATGAGAATCCGATGAAGTATTATCAGATGTTTGAGCGTAGAGCAAGCAAGGGACAATGCTTCAATCAGCCTTATCTTGGTACTCGTGAGTTCTCTGCCTCTTTCCGCCTCGTTAATCCTGATGATGAGGCATTGACTCCACCAATATCTGAAGAGCAAGGTGGTACTAAAGACTTAGGAATCATGCTCTATGATATGGACTTTGCTGATAAGAAGAACATCCAACCAATGTTCTATCGTCCACAGATGAAAGATGGCGTAATTATTGTTCCACCAATTAATAGTGAGGAGATTTTAAAATGATACTAAAAGCATTATATGACTATTATAATAGATGCGAAGGACTGTCTGCAAAAGGCTTAGAGCAGAAAGAGATTGGTTATCTTATTGTGATAGATAAAGATGGAGCTTTTGTCAGGATAGAAAGCAGAATGAAAGATAAAAAGACTGCTCAAACATTTTTAGTCTTGCAAACAATTAAGCGTAGCGGTAGAAAATATGCTCCGAATATCCTTTGGGATAATTATGAATATGTGATTGGAGGGGCAGATGAAAGTGCTAAAAAACATGATACTTTCATTAGAATGATTGAGAAGTTAAAAGAACAGGTGTCTTCTGATAGATATCTAAATGCTATTTCAGAATTCTATAAGAAGAACGAAAAATTGGAAGATATTATTAAAAATGATGTGTTGTATGAGGAAATGCATAAATCCAAGAAAAACATATCATTCCTGTTGCAAGGAGAAAGTAAGATTGCTGCAGAAAATGAAAAGGTCTGGAATTTAATCTTGAACCAAAGTGCTGATGATGGCATATATGGAATATGTTTGGTGACAGGTAAGAAAGACTCTGTAGCAAGACTCCATACTACGATAAAGCTGACAAAAGATACAGGACCTTTGGTTTCTTTTAAAACAGACCGCGGTTATGATTCATATGGAAAAGAGCAAGGCTACAATGCCCAAATAAGTGGAGATGCAGAATTTGCCTATACCACAGCTCTTAACGCTATGCTGCAAAAAGGTTCTCACAATAAGTTTAGTGTAGGTAATCGAACTTTTGTCTTTTGGGCTTCCTCTAACAGCGAGGCTGCAGAACAGACAGAAGGTAGCCTCTTTGACCTGTTGGGATATACTGAAGAAGAGGTTGATGATCCAAATGCTAAGATAGAGCAAGTGCGCAAAGTGTTTAAGGCTATAAATTCTGGAAGTTTGAAAACATCATTAGAAGACCGTTTCTATATTCTTGGTTTGGCTCCAAATTCGGCAAGAATAGCCGTTGTATATTGGTCTGAATGTTCTCTGAAAGAATTTGCAGGAAAGATACTATGTCATTTTAAAGATATGGAAATCAAAGATACTCGTATAGATAAGAAACCATATATGGGAATCAAGAGTATGCTTGCAGCTGTCACTCTTAACGGGAAACAATCTGAAGCTACCCCTAATCTCCCAGAAGCTGTTGTTAAAAGTATCTTCCAAGGAACACCATATCCGTTCACGTTGTTTTCGGCGTGTATTCGCAGAATAAGAGCAGAGTCAGGCAATAAAGATGCTATTCGCATAGCTCGTATGGCAATCATTAAGGCTTATCTTAACAGAATAAATGATAACAATAAAAAGATAGAAACAATGTTAGACAAAAGTAACACAAATCAAGGCTACCTTTGCGGTCGCCTCTTTGCTGTATTGGAAAATCTCCAATATGCAGCAAACAAACAAGATTCAATCCGTTCTGGATACATGAATGCAGCATCATCAACACCATCTGCTGTTTATCCAACGATATTGAAATTGTCAAATAGTCACTATAGTAAGTTGGCTAAAGACAAGAAAGGACTCGCTATTTACTTTGACAATCAGAAAAAAGAGATAATGGCACAGATTTCTGATTTCCCAGACACTTTGGACTTAAGCGACCAAGGCAGATTCTTCCTTGGTTACTATCATCAAAAGAATCATGAGGAAAACAAAGAGACAGAAGATTAATAATATTTAATAATTACAATTATGGCTGATTTAAAAAATCGATTTGATTTCGTTTACCTGTTTGATGTACAGGACGGAAATCCCAATGGTGATCCCGATGCAGGAAACCTTCCACGTGTTGACTCAGAAACTGGTATGGGGCTTGTTACTGATATTTGTTTAAAAAGAAAAGTACGCAATTATGTACAGATTGCGAAAATGGGTGAAACTAATAACGATATATTGGTTAAGTCAAAGGAAATCTCAGGACAAGAGGTTTTCATAAATGGCGAAATACGCAAGATGTACAAAGAAGAACTTGGCTTGGACTTAAAAGTCAAAGAAAAAGCACCTGCCGACATAGTTACAGCAGGACGTGAAGCGATGTGTAAGCGTTTCTATGATGTAAGAACTTTTGGAGCTGTTCTTTCTACTGGCTCTAATGCAGGACAAGTAAGAGGAGCTGTCCAAATGACTTTTGCACGTTCAATAGACCCTATTATCCCAGCAGAACATGCATTAACAGTTTGTGCAGCTCGCGATGAAGAGAAATCTTACGATTCACAAGTTGGCATTCAAGGTCGCAAGGCTACAGTTCCTTATGGACTCTATGTCTGCCATGGCTTCATCTCTGCCAACCTTGCCAAACAAACGGGCTTCTCAGAGGAAGACCTGGAACTTTTCTTTGATGCATTGAAGAACATGTTTGATGTTGACCGTTCTGCAGCAAGGGGTTTGATGAGTGCTCAGAAATTAATCGTATTCAAACATGATTCTGTTCTGGGTAATGCTCCAGCGAATAAATTGTTTGATTTGGTGAAAATCAAGAAGAATACAGATGTACCACGTTCATTTGGCGATTATGACGTTACTGTTCCTACCCAAGAGGAGTTGGATGAGAAATATCCTGGTGTATCAGTTGAAAAATTGATTTAGTATCATCATGTATACTGAAGACGAAATGCTCATGTTGTCGGGGATACAGCACTTTATGTTCTGCCCCCGACAATGGGCTTTGATTCATATCGAGCAACAATGGGCAGAAAATAAACTGACGACAGAAGGGCAGATTCTGCACAAGAATGTAGATAATCCCTTCTATCGTCAGAAAAATGGTGATGTTATCACACTTCGTTCCCTCCATATAGCCTCTAAAGAATTAGGGCTGTATGGTATAACTGATGCTGTAGAACTTGTTCCGACTGATTCTTCTGAAGATGCCATTACTCATAATCGCTACAAAGGATATTGGAAACCATATCCTGTGGAGTATAAAAGAGGGCATCATAAGCCTGATGAAAGAGATGAAGTTCAATTGGCTGCGCAAGCGATGTGCCTTGAAGAAATGTATGGGATTAGCATTCCATACGGTGCTTTATACTATGATGAGGTAAAGCATAGAGAAACCATCTCTATTTCGGACTCTTTGAGAAAGACAACCTCCCAATGTGCCAAGCAAATGCACGAGATTTTCAAAACTGGTGTTTTGCCAAAAGCCGTTAAGCAGCATCATTGCAAGAACTGCTCTCTTGTCGATATTTGCATGCCCGAGATGAGTGATTGCACCCAAGTGTCAACCTATTTAAACAAGAATCTATATGAGGATATTACTTAATACATTATACGTGACCACACCTGAAGCCTATCTAAGTAAAGATGGGTTAAATGTTGTGGTATCTGTGAAGCAAAACGAGATATTCCGTATTCCTATCCATAATATAGAGCAGATAGTTACTTTTGGTTATATGGGGGCAAGTCCAGGACTTATGAAGTTGTGTGCAGATAACAATGTGTCCCTCACTTTCCTTTCTCCGCAAGGTCGGTACATCAGTCGCTCTCAAGGACCTACAAGGGGAAATGTCTTGTTGAGAAAAGCGCAATACAAGAATTCCGATGATCCAAATTATGCTCTTCATCTTTGCAAGCTGTTCATAGGGGGTAAGATTCAAAATTATCGCAACATTTTGCGCCGTTTCATCAGAGACAATGGAAATGATGAAGCCATAGAAAAAGCTGCGAATGAATTGTTGCGTTGTAAACATAAGGTGCTGAATGCTGATTCTATAGATAGCGTGAGAGGAATAGAAGGAGAAGCTGCCTCCTGTTACTTTGGCGTTTTCTCTCATCTTCTCCTTTGCCAGAAAGAAGATTTTGTTTTTGAAGGACGCAATCGACGACCACCAAAAGATGCTGTCAATGCAATGCTTTCTTTTATTTATACGCTGATAGCTAATGATATGACATCGGCTTTAGAAACAGTCGGGTTAGACCCATACGTTGGCTTTTTGCATACATTACGCCCAGGTAGAGCTTCGTTGGCATTGGATATGATGGAAGAACTTCGTGCTTATCTTGGCGACAGACTGGTATTATCGTTGATTAATAGAAAGCAAATCACCAAAAGAGATTTCATTAAGCAAGGGGAGGAAGGAATTGTAATGACGGATTCTGGTCGAAAGACTATTCTCACGGCTTGGCAGAGTCGAAAGAAAGAGCAGATTACCCATCCTTATTTGAACGAAAAGGTAAGTATCGGTCTTCTTCCTTATATTCAGGCTACATTGTTGGCAAGGTTCATTCGTATAGATATTGATGATTACCCAGTATTCTTAATTAAGTAGGTTATGTTTGTATTGATTACTTATGATGTGAATATCACATCGCCACATGGTGCCAAGTGTTTGCGTAATGTTGCACGGGCATGTATGAATTATGGAAAGCGTGTTCAAAACTCTGTTTTTGAGTGTATTTTGACGGAATCCCAGTTTATTACGTTGAGGAATCAATTGGATGGTATTATAGATTCTGAGCAAGATAGCATAAGGTTTTATATGTTGGGGAAGAATTGGAAGAATAAGGTAGAAACTTTAGGTAAGGATATGGGTGTTGATTTCACTGGTGAATTAATCATCTGATATATGAGAATGCGAACCTATAGGATTGCATAAATTGCTGTGAGGTTCGCACCTTTTGTGTATCAAGACTTTATAAAAATTCCAAGGATTTAATAACTTTAAATGTTATTGTTTGGTTAATATTCGCAAAATGACTACTTTTGTATATTAATATTCTGTATTTTGCAGAATATGCAGTCGCACCCCTCGTGGGTGCGTGGATTGAAACGCGGACCCCTCTCCACGTCATCACAAAAGGATGTCGCACCCCTCGTGGGTGCGTGGATTGAAACGTTTGCCGATTCTCATTATTTTTTGTGTGTTTATGTCGCACCCCTCGTGGGTGCGTGGATTGAAACCGTTATTCTACGCGTGTTAAACATTTGCGTTCCGTGTCGCACCCCTCGTGGGTGCGTGGATTGAAACCATATTCTCCAATGGCAAAGAAGCGTACTTTAAGTCGCACCCCTCGTGGGTGCGTGGATTGAAACTGAGTCATAGCCTTGACAAGACCAGGCTCATAGAAGTCGCACCCCTCGTGGGTGCGTGGATTGAAACTTCGCTTTGACAATGTCTTTAAGTGTGATGATAGGTCGCACCCCTCGTGGGTGCGTGGATTGAAACTCGAGCACAAGCGCTTTATACTGGTGTTCTTACGTCGCACCCCTCGTGGGTGCGTGGATTGAAACAAAGCGATTATAGAATCATTAACAGACTTTTGAGTCGCACCCCTCGTGGGTGCGTGGATTGAAACAATATCAGCAGTATTGGAGAGCAGCGCGTTAAAGTCGCACCCCTCGTGGGTGCGTGGATTGAAACTCTTCGCTCTGCTATTGCTTTGCAAAAGTATAAGGTCGCACCCCTCGTGGGTGCGTGGATTGAAACAGAGGAGCAGTGCGAGAAAGACCAGAATAACCGTCGCACCCCTCGTGGGTGCGTGGATTGAAACATTATTGTAATTAACTTGCGTTGCTTTAAAGATTGTCGCACCCCTCGTGGGTGCGTGGATTGAAACAAAAATAGGCAAATTATCATCATTATAAGTAAAAGGTCGCACCCCTCGTGGGTGCGTGGATTGAAACATGACCACGCGCTTGCTCATAAGCCAATTTAGCTGTCGCACCCCTCGTGGGTGCGTGGATTGAAACATGATGCTACTATTGCTTATAACGATAGTATTAAGTCGCACCCCTCGTGGGTGCGTGGATTGAAACCCAGAACAAGACCAATAAAATGAATTATCGTATGTCGCACCCCTCGTGGGTGCGTGGATTGAAACCTGACGATTAAACTCACGTTGCTCACGCCAAATGTCGCACCCCTCGTGGGTGCGTGGATTGAAACTGCAAACACTGAACACAATGACCACAGGGCACTTGTCGCACCCCTCGTGGGTGCGTGGATTGAAACTCTTGCTTTTACACTTTTTGATTTGGAGTATAGCAAGTCGCACCCCTCGTGGGTGCGTGGATTGAAACAACTGTAAATGGTCAGTAGAACCTTGAACGGCTAGTCGCACCCCTCGTGGGTGCGTGGATTGAAACATGCTTCATATCGCAAATTGCTGCATGATTATGTCGCACCCCTCGTGGGTGCGTGGATTGAAACTATTTTCATAAAAATCTGCTTTGCCGTGTTGCGGGTCGCACCCCTCGTGGGTGCGTGGATTGAAACTGGAATATGTTGCGTAATGGTTGCAGGACCATATCGTCGCACCCCTCGTGGGTGCGTGGATTGAAACGTTTAATTGCGCTTGGTACTTCATCAATTTTTTAGTCGCACCCCTCGTGGGTGCGTGGATTGAAACAGGTTTGCCAACGTTTAACGCGTTATGTTGCTAAGTCGCACCCCTCGTGGGTGCGTGGATTGAAACTGGTGACGTTTCCGCTCTTTATGATATTGATAAGTCGCACCCCTCGTGGGTGCGTGGATTGAAACAACTCATCAAGAGTGCTTGTTTTGATTTTGAAAGCGTCGCACCCCTCGTGGGTGCGTGGATTGAAACACGGATGGCAGAAAACCTAAACGCAAAGACCGATGTCGCACCCCTCGTGGGTGCGTGGATTGAAACTGCAAATCGGTGAACATCTTGCACAACATCAAGCGCGTCGCACCCCTCGTGGGTGCGTGGATTGAAACAAGTAACGAAAAAGGATGGAAGGAGACAAAGGAAGTCGCACCCCTCGTGGGTGCGTGGATTGAAACGTTTTTCGTGCTGCAAGCACGACAGGTGCCATAAGTCGCACCCCTCGTGGGTGCGTGGATTGAAACTGTTGCTCTCGGTGGTGTGCGCGTGCTCCTGCTGTCGCACCCCTCGTGGGTGCGTGGATTGAAACACCGTTGCGCCGTTCCTGGTGCGCCTCAATGGTGTCGCACCCCTCGTGGGTGCGTGGATTGAAACTGAATAAAAGTCCTTTTTATTTTGGTAGTTCCAGTCGCACCCCTCGTGGGTGCGTGGATTGAAACAAATCCGTTGGCAACCATGCAGGCCACCAGGTCAGTCGCACCCCTCGTGGGTGCGTGGATTGAAACGCAGTGTGGAAGCCGGCAAGTATGCCGTTAATATGTCGCACCCCTCGTGGGTGCGTGGATTGAAACATCCTTGATGGAAAGCGAGAGGAAGGCGCTGTGTCGCACCCCTCGTGGGTGCGTGGATTGAAACAAAACTATTTGCTACATTTGCAAACGTGAAGGTGGGTCGCACCCCTCGTGGGTGCGTGGATTGAAACATGGTAGGGGCGGCTTCCGCCGCACGCGAAGAAATGGTCGCACCCCTCGTGGGTGCGTGGATTGAAACCACCTGCACCAGCACCAGCACGAACAACATTAGGTCGCACCCCTCGTGGGTGCGTGGATTGAAACGCCATCGTTCCAGCCGCTGACAGCCGCGACAAATAGTCGCACCCCTCGTGGGTGCGTGGATTGAAACCTCGACAACGGCCGGAGGTGCGAGGAGCTGCCAGTCGCACCCCTCGTGGGTGCGTGGATTGAAACTCCGAGTTCTGCGAGTTTGCCGACCTGACGATGGTCGCACCCCTCGTGGGTGCGTGGATTGAAACCTCCATCATAACAAACGATATAATATATATAAGGTCGCACCCCTCGTGGGTGCGTGGATTGAAACACTCATCAAGAGTGCTTGTTTTGATTTTGAAAGCG
>ERZ859937.598-NODE-598-length-14397-cov-1.410612_pt1 | contig 14397 bp, 14 predicted proteins | sample MGYA00509985_ERZ859937 | MGnify/ENA primary metagenome ERZ859937 (study PRJEB30046, sample SAMN00715169) | human gut metagenome | study: EMG produced TPA metagenomics assembly of the A metagenome-wide association study of gut microbiota in type 2... | reverse complement strand
CAAGCTAAACTGTGTTAATTTATAGTATATATTACAATATGTAAAATGCAAGAGGCTAGTGAATTTAATTATCTAAGAGTGTTCAAAATGTAACAGTGTTGACTTGCAGAAAAGCTTATGGTATAATTCTGACTAATATAAAATTGAGAAATATTCTACAATTGAATATAATTAAACTATCAGGTGTCTCCAAGACTTAATAAGTAAGCAGGTGCGAAACCTGCGCTGTCACGCAGCTGTAAAGTGGAGCAAGTCCAAACAATGCCACTGGGAAACCGGGAAGGCTGGATTTGTGAGGAAGCTGAGCCAGAAGAATTGCCTGAGAAGTTGTAGACCGAGTATGCTGCGAGTGACAGGAGGATGGTAAAGGACAGGTGCGCCTTTCTGTCAGTGAGCAGAAGGGCGTTTTTTCTTGCCGAAATATGAAACGTCCTCAAAAAACATGCTTTTAGCCGGAGCCGCACGCGAAACTCGGACAGCTCGGCGGCAAAGGTTAAAAAATAAATTTTTTATGAGGTGTATGAGTATGATGAAAAACAAAAAAGCATTGGCTATGTCAGTGCTGTGCGCTATTGCAAGCGTAGGCTTTGTAGTATCTGCAAGCGCTGCTGAGAGAACTATGCATGGCAATCTGGATTTGGTTATCGTTGAAGGCAGCAAGGATGTACTGCCCGGCGGTCTGGCAAAAGAAGCTGTAACCATTGGTATGGTTGGCAAGCAGGACATTATGTCTGCGCCGATGACTGTCAGCGAAATCAGCAATAAAGCTATTGAAAAATTCGTTTCTCCTAACAGCGGTATTAATGGTGCTCTGACTCTTGATCCTTCTGTAAGAGAAAGTATTGGCAGTACCTATAATGATATTACTATCCGTGGTCTTCGTGTAAGCCCGCATAGCTATTATGTAAATGGTATTCCCGGTCTGCTGTGCCAAGAAAATATTCCGTATTTCTGGGCTGACAGCATCAGCGTTATTTCTGGTCCTAGCTTGGGCTTGAATGCTACTCCGTTATCTGAAGCTGCTGCCGGTACCGTTAACATTCAATCTAAAGCGGCTACTTCTGACGGTAACGCTAATCTGAAGGTTGCTTACCGCGGTGGCTCCTCTATGCAGGAAGCTATCGATGTAGGCCGTCGTTTTGGTGAAAATGACCGTTATGGCATTCGTGTTACTGCAAGCAATATCAATGGCGATACTGCTATCGATGGTGAAAATCTGGAACAGCAGGCATTTTCTGTTAACGTAGACCAAAAGACCGATAAATCCAACAGTAATTTATTGGTTATGTATGACCATACAGATCATAGAGGCGGTACCGGTGCAATCAGCTTTGGTGCCGGTGTTACTTCTCTGCCGTCTGTTCCTGACAGCAGCAAAATTTATAAACCTGATTGGGCATATAACGAATATGATAACTGGATTGTAGCCTTGAATCATGAGCAAAAGCTGAATGAAAATTTGAGTGCATATTTTAATGCTGGTTATCATCGGGAAGACTGGTATGGTTATGTTGATGGTAATCCTACCGTTACTGACAACAAAGGCAACTTTACCATTAATATGACAAACTATCCTTTGAATTTAACTAAGAAAATTGTTGGAACCGGTTTGAAAGGTAAATTCAACATTGGTTCTGTAGAAAATGAATATTTAGTTGGCGTTGATAAAACCTGGTATACCTATGCATTGAGCAATAATAATGCATGGAATGGCGGTGCCGGCAAATGGACCGGAACCGGTAACCTGTATCAACCTAACCACTGGCCTTCTCTGCCGAGACCTTCTTTTGATCCTGCACATAACCAAAGAGCTCAACTGACCGGCTGGCATTTGGTAGATACCATGAAAGCACTGGATGACAAGCTGCAGCTGACCTTAGGTCTGCATGGTCATAAGGTGAAAAAGGTTATGAAAGACAATTCTCATCAGGATTCTGACGCTATTTGCCCGACCTTTGCAGTAAGCTATAAGGTATCTGACAATGTAACTGTTTATGCTGACCATACCGAAAGCTTCGGTACAGGTACTATGGTATCTCTTGGCAGAGGTTATGCGAACGAGGGACAAATGCTTGACCCGGCGAAGACCAAACAAAATGAGATTGGCGTAAAGGTAAAAACCGGCGACTTCCTGAATACCTTTACTGCTTTCAAGATTACTCAAGCCAATAATGTTGATAAAGAAATTGGCGGTCTCAAATATTTGGTACAAGATGGCGAGCAAGAACAAAAAGGCTTTGAATGGGCATTCACCGGCCAGTTGGCTAAAAAGTGGGATCTGATCGGCGGTGCTATGTATCTGAAGGCTGAGGATTACAAAGGCAATAAAATTAACGGTGCTGCTAAATGGTCCGGCACTGTAGGTGCTATTTATCATCCGACTGAGGAACTGTCCTTTATCGGCAGAATGAGCTATCTTGGCTCCACTTCTGTATATAATGGTAAATTTGATGTTCCTTCCTATGCTAAGTACGATTTGGGTGCTTCCTACAAGACCAAATTGAACAATACACCGGTAACCTTCGACCTGATGTGCTACAACGTAACCGGCAAGGATTACTGGCATGCTCAGTCCGGTTCCAGCAGCCTCTTCGTTGGCGCACTGCGTACCGTAGTATTCTCTGCAAACTTTGAACTTTAATTAAGGGCTTTAATCATAACAGATGGGGATTTTCCCCATCTGTTTGATTATTTATAGGTATAGATGATGAATTTTGCAATAACGGCACAAATAAAAAACATTAAAGTAAAGTATCTTCTGCTGTTGCTTTTGCTGACCATGCTTTGCATGATTATTTTGGGCTTAAAATTAGGCTTCATTTCCTTGGCCTGGAGCGAGATAGTAGAAATCCTGTTAATTAAGGCAGGCATTTTGCCGGCAGCAAATGTGAACAGTGATCTTGTTGACGTTGTCTGGATACTGCGCATGCCGCGTATTATTCTTGCAGCCTGTGTTGGCATGGGCTTAACGCTTTCGGGCATCATTATGCAGGCTGTAGTAAAAAATCCTTTGGCTGATCCGTACATTTTGGGCGTTTCCTCGGGAGCATCACTGGGAGCAACCTGTGCTATTTTCTTAGGCTTGGGTACTTTTCTCGGAGCGCAGGCTATCGGAATTTGTGCATTTATTGGAGCGTTCGCCATATCCTTGCTGGTAACATATATTGCTGACAATTCGCGCACCAAATCTGCTTCAAATTTACTGCTGGCTGGTATGGCGGTGAGTGCAATCTGCGCCAGTCTGTCAAGCTTAATTGCCTTCGTGGGACGCAACAAGGAAGGCATGGAAGCGATAACCTATTGGCTGATGGGTAATGTTGCCAATGCCAAGCTAGGAAATGTGCTGATTTTACAGTAGTGGTTGTTTGCTTGGCATCCTACTTTATGACACAGACACGTATTTTGAATCTTATGCTTACGGGCTATGATTCGGCAATGACCTTGGGCGTTGACTTAAAAAGATACATTAAGCGTTATCTGCTGTTAAATGGCCTTTTAGTTGGGTTTATTGTCTTTAATTCCGGCACAATCGGCTTTATAGGTCTTTTGATTCCGCATTTTGTACGCTTGGTTTTTGGTTCTAATCATAAAAAGCTGCTGCCGGTGGCAGTCGCCTTTGGCGGTTTGGTAACTGTGGTAATGGATATTTTGTCACGAACCTTAATCAATGGTATAGATATTCCTTTGGGAGTAATCTTTTCTCTTATTGGAGCACCTTGTTTTATTTACATGATGCTTAAACAAAATTATAGATTTGGAGCTAAATAAAATGGATATAAAAGTAGAACGCTTAAAGGTGCAATTTGGTGACAGAGAAATTCTCAAGAACATTTCTTTAGATTTTCCCAAGCAAAAATTTACAGGCATTATCGGTCCTAACGGCAGCGGTAAAAGTACGATGCTCAAATGTATATACCGTGTTTTAGAGCCTGACAGCGGTGTTATCTATCTTAACGGCAAGCCGTTGGAGCAGTACACTGTCAAGCAAAGCGCTCAGCTGCAGTCAGTTTTGGCGCAGCATAATTATTATAATTTTGATTTTGAAGTTCTGGATGTTGTGCTCATGGGACGCAGTCCCTACAAAAACTCCATGGAAGATGATAACGCAGAAGACTACGCTATTGCTAATGAAGCCTTGCGGGTAGTAGGCATGGAAAAATTTGCGCATAGCAGCTTTTCTCTGTTAAGCGGTGGTGAGCAGCAAAGGGTTATGCTGGCACGTGCGTTGACGCAGCAGACAGAATGCCTGATTTTGGATGAGCCTACGATCATCTGGATATCAAATATCAGCTGCAGCTGCTCAATATCATCAGCAGGCAGGGCTTTACTGTTGTAGCCGCCTTGCACGATTTGAATATTGCCGCCATGTATTGTGATGAAATAATCGCTATGAAAAATGGTCAGGTAATGGGGCAGGGAACGCCAGATGAGCTTTTAAACAGTAAATTTATCAGTGAATTATATGAAGTAGAAGCAGATGTTTTGCGTAAAGCGGACGGCAAGCTTCTGATTGCATATAAAAATTGAGGTCAGTATGGAGCGAATAAAAACAGTAGGTACAATAACAGGTATAGCACTTCTTGCCTGTGCTATTTTAAATTTTACTGTTGGCATGGGTACTATCTATATAGGCTTTCAACAGACAGCGCAGATACTTTGGCAAATTGTTCAGGGAACAGCTAACGGGAATATTCTGGCTGATGTTGTCTATTACCTGCGCTTGCCCAGATTAGTTTTGGCAGCAGTGGTTGGCTATGCACTAAGTATAACAGGCTGTGTTATGCAGGCTGTTATGCGCAATTCTCTGGCGGATCCTTATTTGCTGGGTATTTCCTCAGGCGCAGGCTTGGGTGCTGTTATCGCAATAATTTTGGGATTTACAAATGTTGCCGGTTTTGATGCTATTGGCTGCTTTGCATTTATGGGAGCCTTTGCCGTGACAGTGTTTATTGTTTTGCTGTCCTTAAGATTCGGCAAATCCGGTACAACGGCAATTCTTCTTTCCGGTATGGCTTTGAACGCAGTTTGTGCTGCAGGAATCAGCCTTTTGATTTCTATTTATGCCGATGCGGAACGTATTCAAAGCGTAACCTTTTGGCTGATGGGCAGCCTGCAGACTGCTGATTGGCGCAATACAGGAATTTTATTGGCTGTTGTATTTTTTATTTCGTTATACTTTGTCAAAAATTCACGCATTCTCAACCTAATGCTGTTGGGTGATGAGGTATCCGTAACCTTAGGCTATGATTTGTCGAAAATGCGCCGAATTTATATTTTGCTGTGCGCGCTGATAGTAGGCTTGATTGTTTATAACTGTGGTATTATCGGATTTGTCGGTTTGGTAATTCCTCATATAGCACGCCTGCTTTGCGGCGGTAACTATAAAAAGGTTCTGCCGATGAGCGCAGTGCTTGGTATGCTGTTCATGGTTTGTGCAGATGTTATCAGCAGAACCATTATGGAAGGCTCAGAGGTACCTATAGGTGTTGTTGTGTCTGTTATAGGTGCGCCAATCTTTATTTATTTGTTGATCAGTAAGAATTATGGGTATGGTAAGCGATGAAAAAATATATTATCAGTAGTCTTATTATTGCGCTTGCCTGCAGTATTTTGGGCTGTCAAAGCCTCGATAAGCAGCAGGCAAAGCAGCAGGATAAACCGGTAGTTGTTAATAATATTAATGTTGATAACTATTATGTCAAGGGGCCCAATAAGCAGGTATTTGATAAGGCACCGCAGCGTGTGCTTGTAATTGGTGAAAATGAGACGGAAACTTTGCTGGAGCTTGGTGCGGGACCGAATATTTTAATGGCTGTTGCCCAAAATAGCACAAAGTGTGCTATGCGTCCGGAAAATTGGGAGCAGTTTCAAAAAATAAAAAAATGTCCTGGCGGTTATCTGAACATGGAATATGTTACAAGCGTACATCCCGATTTGATAATTGCGCAGCAATGTGTGTTTATCCGCAACCGTTTGAATAATACCGATTATTGGAACGAGCGAGGCGTTAAAACGCTTGTGCCCTTGAATACCAATACTCCGAGTAAGCACATCATCAAGGAAACTGTAGATAAAGAAATGCAGTTTGTTCGTGATTTAGGCGCGGCCTTGCGAGTGGACGCTAAAGCTGAAGCAGTTGTGAACAGTACATATAAAACTATTGCTGATATTAATAAGGCTAATGCTTCCTATACTAAGCCTAAGGTTATGATAGTTGAATTTATAAGCTCAATGATCAGCTACGACAATACAAAATTAGTTGGCGACATGGTAAGCAGGATCGGCGGTAAGGTTGCTGAAACACCGCCTGTTATAGGCTTTGAGAATGTTGTCAAAGAAAATCCTGATGTATTGTTTGTTGTGTGCAGCCACGCCGATTACGGCGAGTGTATTACCAAGCTTACAGAAAACCCCGCTTTGCAAAATTTGCCCTGCATCAAAAATAAACGTACCTACAGTATTCCTCTGCGCTTTACCTACGGAACAGGCTGTCGTACGGAGGATGGACTGAGATTTTTGGCAGAGCGCATGTATCCGGGTATAGAGATTAAGTAAGGTTATATAAAACTGAAAAGATAAGCGAGAATTAAAACTCCGCTCACTTCAAAAGTTTACTTTGGGATGAGCGGAGTTTTTCTTATTCATTCGCCTATTTCTTGCAGCCTTCCTTATAATGTTATATAATTTATCTAATCAAGATTATACAAATCACGATTAGATAAATGAGGTGGGTAAGATGTTCATCGGTCGCGAGGAAGAACTGAATTTTTTAGAGGACAGATATAATAGTGCAGACGGTCAGCTTGTAGTGCTTTACGGCAGAAGACGTGTAGGCAAAACAGAGCTGTTGCGTCAATTTTGTCAAGATAAAGAGCATATTTTTTATACTTGCACAGAATCATTGATGACAAACAGCTTGAAGCGTTTAGTCAGCGATTATTGGAAAAGAATCATCAGGCGGCAAAATATATTACACGCTTCAGTGATTGGGAGCAGGCATTGCTCAGTATAACAGAACTGGCAAAAGATAAAAAAATAGTTGTAGTTATTGATGAATTCCCTTATATGGTAAAAGGGAATAATGCTATTCCTTCTATTTTGCAAAAGCTGTGGGATGAGGTTTTAAAGCAGTCTAATGTAATGCTGATTTTATGTGGCAGTGCAATGTCATTTATAGAAAAAGAAGTTTTAGCAGAGAAAAATCCGCTTTATGGACGTGCTACAGGAATTTTAAAAATGCAGGCAATGGATTTTTATTCTGCCCAACAGTTTTTTCCCAATTACAGCATAGAAGACAAAATTACTGCTTATGCAATTTTGGGCGGTATTCCGCATTATCTAAAGCAGTTTTCCGATAAATATTCTTTGGATGAAAATATTGTACGTAATATTTTAAGCAGAGGCAGTGTGCTTTACAGCGAAGTAGAGTTTCTTATGCGTCAGGAGCTGCGTGAGACAAGCGTTTATAATGCAGTAATTGAGCAGTTGCTTTAGGCAATACACAATTAAATGATATTCATCAAAAAACGCAGATTGATAAAAGCAAGCTGAGCGTATATTTGAAAAATCTTTTGGAATTGGGAATTTTGTGCAGAGAGTTTTCTGTGGATGCTAATATTAAGGAGCAAGCTAATACACAGAGAGGTTTATACAAGGTTACCGATAATTTCTTCGGTTTTTGGTATGCCTTTGTGTTCCCGAATTTATCTGAGCTGGAATCAGGCGATGCAGGAGGGATTTATCAATATGTTGTCAAGCCTGAGCTGGAGCGTTTTACATCATATGTATTCGAAGATGTTTGTCAGCAATATTTACGTAAGCAGAACAGAAAACACGGTTTACCGTTTTATTTTACCAAGATTGGCCGCTGGTGGAACAAGACTGATGAAATAGATATTATGGCAGTTGATTACAGGCAAACACAAATACTTTTGGGTGAGTGCAAATATAAGCATAGGCCGGTAGACGTAAAAGACTTGAAGCACTTTTTAGGCAAAAAAGTAGCGCAGGATAAGAGTTTATATTATTATTTCTTTTCCAAAGCCGGTTATACAGAGCAGGCGGTTGCTTATGCGGCAGAAAAGAGAATAAAGTTAGTTTGCTTGGATGAGCTGGTGTAGGTGTAAGAGAAGTCATAAAATATTTCTAGTGCTTTGTAGATCTTTAGCGGAATGGCTTTGCGACAGAGTTTTGCATATAGAGCAGGGGCAATTAAAGTAGTTAATCTAATAAAAATTATACAAATCACGATTAGATAAATGTATTCTTGAAACACATAACACCGGAGGCTTCAAGGTTTTACTTTGAATTTTCCGGTGTTCTTGATTTCCCTTAATTGGCTGTTTTATTGACAGAAAATCAAAGATGTGTTATAATTCTGACAAATAAAATGTAACAAATATAACATTAAAAACAAAAATGCTTGAACTATCGGGTGTCGAAAGACTTAATAAGTAAGCAGGTGCGAAGCCTGCGCTGTCACGCAGCTGTAAAGTGGAGCAAGCCTTAATTATGTCACTGGGAAACCGGGAAGGCAAGACTTGCGAGGAAACTGAGCCAGAAGAATTGCCTGAGAAAGTAAAGACCAAAGTATGCTGCGAGTGACAGGAGAATGGTAAAGGATAAGTGCGTCCTTCTGTCATGGTGCAGAAGGGCGTTTTTTCTTGCCGGAAAAAACGCGTAAGATAAATTTCCTATGTTATGTTTGAGCAATGTTAATTTCTTGCCTGCTGAAAATAAGTAAGTCATATATTGGAGTTGATGAGTATGAACCAATATTATCAGGATAACATGCTTTTTGGCATGAACCCTTCAAGTTATCTGCATCGCTACGCCGTTAACGGCAAGGTGTCGGGAAATCTTGCCTGCATCAGCGAAATCAAAAATGCTGCCGTGGTTTTATACAGTCCGCGCGGCTGCGGCTTTCATTACCGCTGTCATGTGCGCAGTGGCCAAAGCCCGGTTTATGAGCTGGAATGTGCGGATTTGCGCAACAATGATGTAATTTTCGGCGGCGAGCAAAAGCTTACTGCTTTACTGCAAAAGGTGGAACGTGAGCAGCAGCCGGAGATTATTTTTCTGCTGCCTTCCGTGGTGTCGGATATTATTAATGATGATTTGGCAGGCTTGGCCTGCAGCCTGCAGCAGCAGTTTAAAGCGAAGCTGGTGCCGATTACATCGCAGGTTTTTTCGCATATGGACAAGAGCAATGGCCGCAAGGTTTTGCGTGAAAAGGCTTGCCAAAAGCAGAAGCAAAAGTTTTCTTCCAGTGCCGTTTATCCCGGCTGCGGTTATGTAGAAGTGATGGACGCGCTGGTTGAGCAAGTTATGGAGCCTCAAAGCGTAGAGCCGTTGAACGTAAATATTGAAGCCTTTGTCTGGGGCTATAACGGCGAGGGTAAGCTGCAGGGTATGCGTGATATGCTGCGGAAAATGGGTGTTACCGTCAATGCCTATCTGCCTGCCGCGGATTTGCAGACAATTAAAAGGGCTCCGCGGGCAGCGCTGAATATAGTACGTCGCAAGAAGTGGGCATTGGCGATGGAGCAGCGCTTTGGCACGCCGTTTCTGCATGTTGCCGATATGCAGGAGTGGCATGGCATAGAAGGAATCAGTGATTTATACAGGCAGATTGGTAAAATGCTTGGTTGCGAGAATGCTGTTGAACGCGTGCTGCAGGAAGAATATGAACGGGTTGCCGCCCGGTATCAGGAGCTGCGTGCGGAATTTGCCAAGTATAAGTTTTGCTTGATTGCGCATGGTATTGCATATTTGCCGGATGCGCTGCGCGTTTATCAGCAGGATTATGGTCTGCCGATTGAGAAGATATGTATTATCATGAATCCTTCCTACCAGGCAGAAACAGGTCTGGATGATGCAATGATGCAGAGATTTAAGGACAGGATAGAGCTTGCTAAGGCTGAGTATGGCTGTGAGGCGCAAGTTTTATTGGAGCCTTCGGAGGATGCTTTGCGTGAAGCTGCGCAGAGCTGTGATTTTGTTATTTGCAATGGTCATCCGCGCTATGCTTCTTTAAATGTTCCGGTGCTCTATAATTTGTTTGACCGTTCGGTGTGGAATTATCAGGGCTTTGTGGATATTATGGAAGAGGTTTGGCAGATGCTGCAGCAACCGCAGCGTACAGGCAGCAGTCTTTTGCTGAGCAAGCTGGCCTATGACCCGGTATTTTATCCGATGCGTGAGGCTGATAAAGACAGTAAAGCGTCACGCGAGCTGTATAGCAGAGTATGGAGGCAAAGAAAATAATGAAACCATTAAGTAGCTGTGCGTTGTTTGGTGCTGTGCGTGCTCTTGGCGGTATTAAGGATGCCTTAATCCTGCAGCATTCGGTTGTCGGCTGTCAGTGGGGCAGCTTGGCATTCAGATATGCCGGTAAGCCTTATGATGTACGTCAGGCCTCTGATGTTATCTATGATGAAGATGTTGTCAATGGCGGTGAGAAGGTATTACGCAAGGCCTTGCAGGAGGCTGAGTGTGTTTTTGCGCATTGCGGAGCTGTTTTTGTAGTCAGCGGCTGTGTGCCGAATATGATTGGTGATGATGTAGACGGCATTTTGGCTACGACCGAAGGCTCGCAAAAATTATTGCATGTAAAAGCCCGGGATATGCAGGAAATATTGACAGCGGTGCAGAAGCAGCTTATTTAACGTTGCTGCCCTTGCTCCGAGCTGCGGAGAAAAAACAAGCTGCTACGATAAATATTTTTGGCATAATGAACGATGATCCTTATGCTGATAATGATCTGGCTGAGCTGAAGAAATTTTTAGGTTCTAAAGTAAGAATTAACTGTGCGCTGCAGGATTGCAGCTTGCGGGATATTGCAGCGATGCCGCAGGCAGAGCTGAATATCTGCTTTGGCTATGGTGAACCATTGGCACAAAAGATGCAGGAAAAATTTGGCGTGCCGTATATCAAATGCGCTTATCCTTATGGTGTGGCAGGCATGCAGAAGTTTTTGCGTCAGCTGGGCGAAGCATTGAAAATTGATTTTTCCGATGAGCTTGCTGAACTGGAGGCTGCGGCTGAAAAACTTGTTTATCGCAGTGCCGATTATCTGGTGAATTTGTATCAGCTGCCTGTGGCTTTGGCTACGGATAAGGCACATTTAGAAGGCTTGCAGAGCTTTTTGGCCGAAGAGCTGGGCATGCGAGTTGTTATTGCAGAGGACACTGCGGAATTTAGTTTGGATAAAATGGCAGAGGCTGTAGCAAAGCACAAGCCTGTATTGTTTTGCGGTTCTTCGTTCTTAAAGAATTTGGCAGATAAATATCAGGTGCCGTTAGTGCGCTGTGCTTATCCTGCCTTTGACCAGCTGTGTTTTACCGATAATACATTGGTAGGAGCGCGTGGCGCTGCCCTGCTTGTTGAGCAGATTGTTAACGGTGCCTTGCAGCAGCAATATAAAACCGATGGCCGATATGCCGGCTTGCGTGAAAGTATTTGTGAGGTAAATCATGAGTGAGCTTGAAACACATCCCTGTTTTACGGCTAAATGCAGCGATTATGCCCGTATTCATTTACCTGTGGCACCTAAATGCAATATGCAGTGCAATTATTGTCTGCGCAAATACAGCTGTGTAAATGAAAGCCGTCCCGGTGTCGTGGCTCGTGTTATGCTGCCGGAGGATGCAGTCGATTGGTATCTGAAGATGAAGGCCAAGGTGCCGAAGCTGACGGTAGCAGGTATTGCCGGGCCCGGCGATGCATTGGCCAACTGGCCGGCGGTCAGCAGAACGCTGAGCATGATTCGTGAGGTTGATAAGGATGTTTTCTTCTGCTTATCAACTAACGGCCTGTATCTGCCGAAGTATGCCAAGGAGATTGCAGCCTTGGGCGTTGATTATGTTACGGTGACGGTGAATGCGATTACAAGCAACACCGGCGCGCATATTACAGCTTTATCAATGATGACGGCAAAAAATATGTCGGCGAAGAGGCTGCTGCGCTGTTGTTGGAAAGACAGATAGAAGGATTGCAGCTGCTTGGTGAATACGGCGTGAAGGTGAAGATAAATACGGTGGCTATCCCCGGCGTGAATATACAGGAAATCCCGGCGATTGCCAGACGTATGGCTTTGTTGGGAGCGAAGCTGCAGAATATTTTACCGATGCTGCCGGTGGAGGGAACCGGCTTTGCTCATCTTGCGGAGCCTGCGGCCGAAGAAATTATGCAGCTGCGTAATGTTTGCAAGCAGTGGATGCCGCAGATGCAGCATTGCAACCGCTGTCGTGCAGATGCCGTAGGCGCTTTGACTAATCCCTGTGTTTGGAAGAAAGCTGAAATAGAAAATCCGTGTAAACAGAAGCTTGACTTTGGTTTGCACGGATTTTTGGCTTTAATATGATATTTAATTTGACGGCATATTCTGCACTTGCTACAATTAAATTTATAATAGCTTATTTGTTGAGGGAGAAGCTAATGGATTGTACTGCGATTATTTTGACAATCGGGATTATTTTTGCAGCGTCGTTTTTTTCTACTGTTTCCGGCTTTGGCTTCGCTTTGGTGGCTATGCCGGTACTTACACTGGTGATGTCGGTAAAAGCGGCGGTTATTTTTGTACTGCTGTTGAATTTGGTTCTGCGGGCAATTACTATGTACAGAGTGCGCGACGGCTTTGATAAAGAAACCGTTATTTTGACGACATTGGGAAGTATCATGGGCATGCTTCCCGGAAGCTGGGTACTGAGGTGCTGCCTGCGGCACAGCTGGAGGTGTTTTTGGGAGCGGTGCTTGTGGCTGCCCCGGTTTTGTTGCACGATTTTGTGGAGCCGGCAATGTACGCTGCCGATAAAAAATAAAACCTGCGGACGTTTGGGTGCGGGAATTTTGAGCGGCTTTTTCGGCGCATCTACCAGCGTCAGCGGACCACCGCTGGTTTTATATTTTCTTAACGAAAAGCTGCCGAAGGATGTTATGCGGGCTAACATGATCTGGTTCTTTGGCTTAAGCGGCTTTTTGACGGTGCTGGTAAATTATTTTTACGGCAATGTCAGCGGTACCGTTGATTTGAGTTTGCTGCTGTATACTATACCGATGATGCTATTGGCTATCTGGTTGGGAGAAAAATTTTTCTATCGCCTGAATCAGCATCTGTTCCGTAAGCTGGCGTTGACGGTGGTGCTTATAGGAGCGCTGATGCTGCTGTGGAGCGGGTGGCAAAATTTATAAGTAGGTTTAAAAATAATGCTGTCTTATAAATTAGCAGTAATATTTTGTGTTACTGCTTTGAAAATATCGTTATTACTGTAACCTACGTTACAATAAAAGTGCCGCCAGATAAAAAATAAATAAAATTAACCTTTTTCCTTGACGTTTGCGGAGCAGTAGGAGTAAAATAACCTCAATCGCAAATTACGGCGATAAATTTTGAAGCATAAGGAAATGCTGAAGTTGTTGCAGGTGAAAATGATGGAATCTAAAATGATGAACACTGCAATTGAATATGGTTTTTATTACGCACCGGTCTTTAACTATTATTTTAGCACCGGTTATTTTGCATGGGAAAAATCATATAACAGTAATCATCGTATTGGAGACTATAAATAGTATTTGCGAGCGCAGTGCTTGCAATTAAAATTTAGCTGTTACAGCAGGCTCTTTTACGGGAGCCTGCTTTTTTTGTAGCATGGTAGCTTATAGCAGTATGGTAAATTAAATGACAAGGGTGTCAAAACGAAGGGGAGACAATTTATGGTAATAGTATTCAAGCTGGGAGCACCGGAGGAAAATAAAGCGAAGATGCGCAGTAATTTGGAAAGCAAAGGCTTCCAAATTAACGAAATCAACGGTGTCAACATGACCATCTTCGGTATCATTGGCGACACCAGCACACTTGATATCAATATGCTGCGTATTGATGATGCTGTTGACAAGGTAATGCGAGTGCAGGAGCCGTTCAAGCGAGCCAACCGCATGTTTCATCCGCAGGATTCAGTGATTAATGTCGGCGGTGTTGAAGTCGGCGGACGCAAGATTCAGGTTATAGCAGGTCCTTGCTCCGTAGAAACGCAGGAGCAGGTTACGGATATTGCCAAATCTATCAAGCTGGGCGGTGCCTCGATGCTTCGCGGCGGCGCCTTCAAGCCCCGCACATCGCCGTATTCCTTCCAAGGCTTGAAGGAGGTTGGCCTGGATTATTTAAAGGGTGCCAAAAAGGAAACAGGTCTGCCGATAGTAACAGAAATCATGTCACCGTATATGATAGAGCGCTTTGTAGAGGATGTAGATTTGATTCAGGTTGGCGCCCGCAACATGCAGAACTTTGAACTGCTGAAGGAACTTGGCAAAACCAATAAGCCGATTCTTTTGAAGCGTGGTCTGGCAGCAACGATTGAGGAATGGCTGATGGCAGCGGAATATATAATGAGCGAGGGC
>ERZ859937.596-NODE-596-length-14466-cov-1.730692_pt1 | contig 14466 bp, 17 predicted proteins | sample MGYA00509985_ERZ859937 | MGnify/ENA primary metagenome ERZ859937 (study PRJEB30046, sample SAMN00715169) | human gut metagenome | study: EMG produced TPA metagenomics assembly of the A metagenome-wide association study of gut microbiota in type 2... | reverse complement strand
CCTTCATAGCAGCATTTCTTACAAAGCTTCCTAACTGTCTTCCATATGCATTTCTTTTTACAGTGACAGGCAGAGTTCCAATATGTATACTGTTGTCATTGTCAATGTGTCCGGCTAAAAGAATCAGACCGGCACAGGTTGCAAGTGTTGGAAGGCCACTGCTATTGCAGACTTAATTGTATCAAGCATATCCAGCTTTCTTAGAAGCTGTCCCTGAACAGTGCTTTCACCGCCCGGAAGGATAATTCCGTCAATACCTTCAAGGTCTTTTTTTTGACGTATTTCAACTACTTCATGTCCGATTTTTTCAATGATATGTTCATGTTCAATGAATGCTCCCTGCACAGCAAGTACGCCTATTTTCATATTATCTGCCTCTTTCTTCCATGATTATCTGGATTTCACCAGGATTAATACCAACCATGGCTTCACCCAAATCTTCTGATAATTTAGCAATAAGTGCAGCATCTGTGTAATTAGTTACAGCCTGAACATAGCAGAAGCTCTTTTTGCAGGATTTCCAGACTTGAATATACCAGAACCTACAAATACACCTTCAGCACCTAACTGCATCATAAGTGCGGTATCTGCAGGAGTAGCAACACCTCCGGCAGCAAAGTTTACTACAGGAAGCTTTCCGTTATCATGTACATAGAGGACAAGGTCATATGGAACCTGTAACTGTTTAGCTTCCTCGAAAAGCTCGTCCTTTTGCATAGATGTTATTTTTCTGATTTCAGAATTCATCTTTCTCATGTGTCGTACAGCCTGAACAACATCCCCCGTACCAGGTTCACCCTTTGTTCTTATCATGGATGCACCCTCATTGATTCTTCTTAATGCTTCTCCTAAATCTCTTGCACCACATACGAAAGTACTTTGAACTGGGTTTTATCAATATGATATATATCATCAGCAGGAGATAATACTTCAGATTCATCAATATAGTCGATCTCAACTGCCTGTAAAATTTGTGCTTCGACGAAATGACCGATACGGCATTTTGCCATAACAGGTATACTTACAGCATCCTGAATACCTTTAATCATCTTAGGGTCGCTCATACGCGAAACACCACCTGCAGCCCTGATATCAGCAGGGATTCTCTCAAGCGCCATAACAGCACATGCACCGGCCGCCTCGGCAATCCTGGCCTGCTCCGGAGTAGTGACATCCATGATGACACCGCCCTTGAGCATCTGCGCAAGCCCTTTGTTGAGTTCGTATTGAGTATTCTTATTGTTTTTCATTTGTTAAATCTCCTTTTATTTTTGTATTTGCTCATGCCAGCCATATATCATGGTTGCAATATTACGCCACATCTGGTAATATTAAAATATTCAAAATAAGGAAAATAAAAATGCCAGAAAGCGGTGAATCAAATGCTGACCTACGACCTCACAAAAACAGACGGTCCACTCTACAAATGCCTGTATGAGTGCATCAAAAACGACATATCACAGGGGAAATTAAGCTCCGGGGAGAAAATGCCATCAAAACGTACCCTCGCCAAGAATCTGGGAGTTAGTACCATTACGGTTGAAAATGCATATGACCAGTTGATAGGCGAGGGTTATATGTTTGCAAGGCCCAAGAAGGGCTATTTCATAGCCGATGTGTCAGATATCAGAGTAATCAAGGCACCGGTGCATAAGGAGCTTAGCATAAAGCTGCCACCTGAGCAGGATGAAAGTATATTTGACTTCTCATCAAACAGGACAGACTCGGGTAACTTTCCGTTTTCCATATGGGCAAAGCTTATGCGAGAGACGATTTCCCTTAGGGAACAGGAGCTTTTGTCGGTGTCGCCGTGTGGCGGAGTGAGAGAGCTTAGGGAAGCGATAGCAAGCCATCTGTCATCGTTTCGCGGTATGAATGTGGACCCGGACCAGATAATAGTCGGAGCGGGAACAGAGTATCTGTACGGTCTGCTTGTGAAGCTTTTGGGTACGGACAAGGTATACTGCGTGGAGGATCCGGGCTATAAGAAAATCAGCCAGATATACGAGTGCAACAATGCAAAATGCCTGCCGGTGCAGATGGATGAGCAGGGCATCAGCGTGGAGCTTATAAAGAAAGCGAACGCGCAGATAGCACATATCAGCCCGACACACCATTTCCCGACAGGAATCACGATGCCTGTGAACCGCCGCTATGAGCTTTTGGCATGGGCCAACGAGAACAGCGACAGATACATCATAGAGGATGATTATGACAGTGAGTTTCGCATGAACGGACACCCGATACCGCCCATCCTCTCGATTGATGCGTGCGAAAAGGTCATCTATATAAATACATTTTCAAAATCTCTCACATCCACCATCCGAATCAGCTACATGGTGCTGCCGGAGCATCTGGCAAATGAGTTTTACAGGAGGCTTTCATTTTACTCATGTACGGTATCCACCTTCGAGCAGTATACGCTGGCACGATTTATCAGCGAGGGCTATTTTGAAAAGCACATAAACAGGATGAGACTGCACTACGGCAGAAAGCGCCAGAGCGTGCTTTCGTCCATAAAAGGCTGCTTCACTGAAAAGGAATGCAGGGTAATAGAAAATGACTCCGGACTGCATTTTATCATACAGTTTGACACGAACCTTCCGGACAAAACAGTTGAAGAGCTGCTATTGAAAAAAGGCATAAAGCTTCAGGCGATTACCCATTTCAACCTGATCAAGCCAAAGGAGGACAGGCATCAGTTTATTATCAATTACTCAAATATTGATGCAGACAGGATAATGGATGAGCTTTTAATTATTAAAGATACAATACTTTAACCAGACAGTACTTTAATAAAGCCGACTATAAAGCATATAAATAGTGTATACAAATAATAAATACAAACAGTGCGAATAATTTATGTGTGTAAAAATTTGACATAGATTTTACATACATCTGATAGAGCATTTTACAAAGCATCCATATAATGTATTCTCGAAGACAAGAAATTTATTACATGTTGCAGGAGATACAAATGGAGAAAAAAATCAAAATTCAGGTTCGCGACCTGAATCTGTATTATGGCCAGAATCATGCACTGCATGGTGTCAATATGGACATAAAAGAAAACAGCGTGACAGCGCTGATCGGACCGTCAGGATGTGGTAAGTCTACATTTTTAAAGTGTATCAACAGAATGAATGATCTGGTTGACAACGTCAGAATCGAGGGAAGCATAGAGATAGATGGTGAGAATATATATGCACCATCAGTCGATACAACCGTACTTCGCAAAAAGGTCGGCATGGTTTTCCAGCAGCCAAATCCGTTCCCGATGAGCATATATGACAATATCGCATATGGCCCGAGAGTGCATGGCATCAAGGATAAAAAGATACTCGACCAGATAGTTGAGGAAAGTCTTCAGGGTGCTGCGATATTCAATGAAGTTAAAGATAGATTAAAGAAATCTGCTATGGGACTTTCTGGTGGACAGCAGCAGAGACTGTGTATTGCGAGAGCACTTGCCGTACAGCCGGAGGTGCTTTTGATGGATGAGCCTACATCAGCGCTCGACCCTATCTCTACTTCAAAGATAGAGGAACTCATGGAGGATTTAAAGAAAAAGTACACAGTTGTAGTTGTAACACATAACATGCAGCAGGCAGTGCGTGTGTCAGACGATACAGCCTTCTTCCTTGTGGGAGATATGGTTGAGTTTGGTGACACAAAGACAATTTTCTCATATCCACAGGACAAGAGAACAGAGGATTACATCACAGGGAGGTTTGGTTAATGAGATCGAAATTCGACGAGCAGCTTAAGAAGCTGAATGAAGAAATGATGCACATGGGAAGCATGATTGAGGAGTCAATCCAGAAAGCAATCGAGGCATTTATACATCAGGATGCCGATAGCGCCAAAGACATCATGGAGGGCGATTCGGAGATAGACAGAGAGCAGAAAAAGATAGAGAGCCTGTGCTTTAATCTGCTCATGCAGCAGCAGCCTGTAGCAAGAGACCTTAGAACAATTTCTGCAGCGATGAAGATGGTTACTGATATGGAGCGTATAGGAGACCACGCAGCCGATATCAGCGAGATGACAATTTTGATGAGCAGTGACAAGCCATACAGGGTCAATATAGAGCATGTCAAGAGCATGGCTTCAGAGACAATGCTTATGCTTATCAGAGCAATCGAGGCATATGTTGAGAAGAACAATGACAAGGCTCACATAGTGATGAAGCAGGATGATGTGGTTGATGATCTTTTTGATAAGGTAAAGGCTGAGCTTATTGATTTCATCAGGGAGCATCCGGAGGATGGTGAGCAGGCAGAGGATCTTCTCATGGTTGCAAAATACTTCGAACGTATCGGAGACCATGCGACAAATATTGCTGAGTGGGTTGAGTTTGCGCTTGATGACAAGGTTCGCAAATCATGATTTAATCTTTATGCTGAAAAATTAAATCATAGTTATATACAGACAAAATTGATACAGACGATGGATTTTACATAAATTTTACATAAAACCATCGTCTGTTTTACATTAGTAATGTATAATCGAAAGTAAAAAGCAGGTAAAAATTTTACATAAGATTTTTTGAAATGGAGAAAGCTATGGCACTTATTTATATTGTAGAGGACGACGAGAGCATACGTGAGATAGAGACTATTGCTTTAAAAAACAGTAATTACATCGTCAGTGCATTTGAAAACGCAAAGGAATTTTACAAGAAGCTGGATGAGCTCGTACCGGACCTCATACTGCTTGATGTGATGCTTCCGGATGAGAGTGGCTACGATATCGTGAGAAAGATCAGAAAACGTCCGGCCACACAGGATATTCCTATTATAATGGTCACAGCCAAGACCACAGAGATGGATATGATAAAAGGGCTTGACGAGGCGCAGATGATTACATCAAAAAGCCTTTCTCAATCATGGAGCTTATCACAAGAGTAAAGGCACTGCTCAGGAGAACAGTGAAGGAGGAGCCGAAGCTTTTAAAGCTGGATGATCTGGTGATTGACCATGAGCGCCATGTGGTTACAGTGAACAGTGAGCCGGTTGACCTAACATACAAGGAGTACGAGCTTTTAAGGCTTCTGATGGGCAGTCAGGGCATAGTCATGACCAGGGAGGTTATCATGAGAAGCGTCTGGGATACTGACTTTGAGGGCGAGACACGTACAGTGGACATGCACATAAAGACACTCCGCCACAAGCTGGGTGACTATGGCAGCAGGATAAAGACAGTCAGAAATGTGGGCTATGTTATAGAATAATAGCTGTTATAATGATTTTTAATATACATAAGCGGAGCGTACAGCATGAAAAAGAAGATTAACTATTATCTGGTAGCAACAGCACTTTTTGTAGCAATTGCCACTATGGTTTCCATGACAGTAATCAACTATTACCTCTTTCAGAAACAGGTAAAGGAAGACCTGCAGGTCATGGCAGAGACAATAGAAAGCACCGGAATACTAAAACAGGATATAAATGAAATCCCGCAGATTGACGTGGAGGGTATTCGTGTCACCTGGATTGACAAGGACGGCACAGTGCTGTATGACAATCAAAATGATGTGAAAAAACTTGAAAATCATGGCGATAGACCGGAAGTTGAATCAGCATTTGATAAAGGCACGGGAGACAGCGTGAGAACATCAGCAACCATGAACAGCAATACTTTCTATCATGCCATAAAGCTCAATGATGGAACGGTACTGCGTGTTTCTATTGCAGCAAGAAGTATATGGAACATGTTTGCAAGCAGTATACCTGCCATGCTTATAGTGACGGTTATCATAGTAGGAATATGTGTGGTTCTCGCCAAGAGCCTGACCAGAAAGCTCATGAAGCCAATCGAGACACTCGCAGGCAACCTGGAGCAGGCCTCTGTCATCCAGAAAAAGACAGAATACAAGGAGCTCGTGCCGTTCATGAATGCGATAAGGATACAGCATGAGGGCGTACTTGCCGCGGCAAAGAGCAGACAGGACTTCACAGCCAATGTGTCACACGAGCTAAAGACTCCGCTCACAGCCATCTCCGGCTACGCAGAGCTCATAGAAAACGGCATGGTCGAAAAGGAGCAGCAGATTCGTTTTGCCACTGAAATCAGAAGAAATGCACAGCGCCTGCTTTCCTTAATCAATGATATCATAAAGCTCTCGGAGCTTGATTCCAGCGAGGCGCAGCAGGGCTTTGAACAGCTTGATCTGTATGGTCTGGTCAAGGACTGCATGGAAAATCTACAGGTGAATGCCGAGCAGAGAAAAGTAGCACTCAATTTTGACGGCATGACTGTATGGTACGAGGCAACAGGCAGCTTCTCACGGAGCTCGTTGAGAATCTCTGCCAGAATGCTATCCGCTACAACAATGAGGGCGGCACCGTAAATGTGACGGTACACAAGCTAGGTGGCAAGACAGTTCTCACGGTCGAGGACAACGGCATAGGCATCCCAAAGGATCAGCAGGAGCGCGTCTTTGAGCGCTTCTACAGAGTGGACAAGAGCCGCTCGAAGGAGACCGGCGGCACAGGCCTTGGGCTTGCGATAGTAAAGCATATAGTGGAGCTGCATGATGCAGGGCTTACGCTCGACAGCGAGGTGGGACGTGGCACAACAATAAAGGTGGAGTTTTAGCTCCGCCTTTTTGCGTCTCCTGCGCCATACCAAGCACACAAGCTCTTGCAAAATCGTGGCGCAGTGTTTATAATAATTTGTTAGCAGCGGAAACAAGGCAAAACCAGGAGGAACAGCCATGTATCAGGAAATATCAAAATTACTTATGTACGGAGATTTATCTCAGGATGAGATACTTTATAAATTGGGACAGCTCTTTGAGCAGTTTGAGGTGGGCGAGTACAACAAGACAGAGCTTGTGCGCGACATCAATACACAGGTCAAGAGAATCCTAAAGGTAGCGACAGACTATGGTTTTGATGACAATCTGTGGCACAACTATCTCACTTTCTTCCTTATGATGAGTGAGAATCCGTTTTCCATCACCTGTGAGAAGGTCGGAGCCAGCGATGGCAGCGTAAATGGGCTTGTGGCAAACGATTTCAGGATTTTTAAGAAGCTTTTTGATTATGATTTCAAGCCAATCGAGTCAGCACTCGGAATCGACTGCTTCACACAGATCAGCAATTATAAGGCCATTGTGAAAAAGGACCTTATGTACAATCACAATGTCAGCGAGAAAGTAAGGGCGCTGAGCAAGAAGCTTGAGGCAGCTAAGGATGAGCAGGAGTTCTTTGATGTGGTAACAGGCTTTTACAAGGCATACGGAGTCGGCATGTTTGGTCTCAACAAGGCATTCAGGATTGAGGAGCATCTGGACGGTGGCTTCTCTTTCATGCCAATCAACAATATGGATGCGGTCATGCTCGATGACCTGATCGGTTATGAAATCCAGAAGAAAAAGCTCACAGACAATACAGAAGCGTTTGTACAGGGCAAAAAGGCCAACAATGTGCTGCTTTTCGGAGACAGCGGAACCGGAAAATCAACAAGCATCAAGGCCATTGTCAATCAGTATTATGATGACGGACTGCGCATGATTGAGATATACAAGCATCAGTTTAAATATCTGTCAAAAATTATCGCAGCAATCAAAAACAGAAACTACAGATTTATCATATATATGGATGACCTCTCATTCGAGGAGCATGAGATTGAGTACAAGTTCCTAAAGGCAGTTATCGAGGGCGGTGTGGAGACAAAGCCTGACAACATACTGATTTATGAACCTCTAACCGCCGTCACCTGATCAAGGAGACATGGAATGACCGTAATGACCAGGACAACAGCAATGACAAGCACCACTCAGATACAGTTGAGGAGAAGCTGTCACTTGTAAACCGTTTTGGTGTGACAATCAGCTACTCAAAGCCATCGCAGAAGGAGTTCTTCAACATCGTAACAGAGCTTGCGAGAAAGAGCGGCTGCACGCTTTCAGACGAGGAGCTGTGCAGGGAGGCAAACAAGTGGGAGCTCAGCCATGGTGGCATTTCGGGACGTACTGCAACACAGTTTGTCAACTACATTATGGCTAACAATTAAGCAGCAGGCATAAGCATGAAAGGATAGTATATGCTCTACCAGATAAGTAATGGCGCTGTCGCATTTGGCGACGACGTCATTTTGCATAGTATAGATTTTGAAATCAGAAACACAGAAAAGATAGCGATAGTCGGCAGAAACGGCTGTGGCAAGACAACACTTTTAAAGCTCATTTCAGGCGAGGTTGAGATGGAAAAGCTCGACAGCGATGAGAGCGCCTTTATTGCAAAGGCAGGAAATCCGGAGATAGGGTATCTGAAGCAGATTGCGTTTGATGATCCTGATGTGACACTCGAGCAGGAGGTGCGCAAATGCTTCGTGAAAATGGACGAGCGAAAGGCAGAGCTTGCGCGCGCAGCTGCAGAGCTCGAGCATGATTATTCCGATGAAAAGGTAGCCAGATATACAGCGATGGAGGAAGCCTTCAAGGATGATGGCGGCTACTATTATGAGAAGGAATATGAGGTCATGATCCGCAAGTTCGGCTTCTCTGACGATGAGCGCAAAAAGCCAATCCGTGACTTTTCCGGTGGGCAGCAGACCAAGATAGCATTCATAAAGCTGCTTTTGTCAAAGCCTGACATACTGCTTTTGGACGAGCCGACCAACCACCTCGATGTCACGACGATTGAGTGGCTTGAGGGCTATCTGAAGCGTACCCGAAGGCAGTGGTTGTCGTATCCCATGACCGTATGTTTCTCGACAATGTGGTAGATGTGGTATACGAGATAGAGTACGGCACAGCAAGGCGCTATCCGGGCAATTATACCAATTTTATCGCCCGCAAAAAGGAAAACTACGACAAGCAGATGAAGGATCACATCGCCCAGCAGAAGGAGATAGAGCGTTTGCAGCGTATGGTTACGCGCTTCAAGGGCAAGCCGACCAAGACATCCATGGCGCAGTCAAAGCAGAAGGCTATCGACCGCATGGTGATTATCGAGGCACAGACAAGTACGACAACAAGACATTCCATGCCAATTTCCAGCCCGAAAAGGAGACCGGAAACGATGTGCTTTATACATCAGAGCTTGCAATCGGCTATGACCATCCGCTTTCCGTAGTGTCGCTTGATTTGAAAAGGGGCGAAAAGCTTGGCATACTCGGCGGAAATGGACTTGGAAAATCGACATTTTTAAAGACTATCGTGGGTAAGATCCCTGCACTTTCAGGCGAGTACCGCTTCGGAACCAACGTGCAGATAGGATATTTCGACCAGCAGATGGCCATGTATACAAGCAACAAGACTGTGCTCGATGATTTCTGGGATGAGTATCCGAATCTCACGGAAACCGAGGCCAGAAATGCACTCGGAGCCTTCCTTTTTTCAGGGGAGGACGTGTTCAAGAACGTAAATATGCTCTCCGGAGGAGAAAAGGTCAGACTGGCGCTTTGCAAGATTTTAAAGACCAGACCGAACGTGCTCGTGCTCGATGAGCCAACTAACCATATGGATATCGTAGGCAAGGAAACGCTAGAGAGCATGCTTAAGGACTACAGGGGCACACTGATTTTTGTATCACACGACAGATATTTTGTGAAAAAGGTAGCCACACAGCTGCTTGTGTTCGAGGATGGCACGACCAATCTCTATCAGTTTGGCTATGAGCAGTATCAGGAAAAGCTCGACAGGGAGGCTGAGGAGAACAAAAATGTATACAGAGGCAATGCAATATTTGGCGGCGCGATAAGCCAGAACGGCAGCAGTCAGACCGGCAGTGATGCAAACCGGAGCACGTCACAAAATGCTGCAGCAGGTAATGTGGGCGAAAGCACCAATGCAAATAGCGCAGCCCAGGCAGGCGGCATGGCTGTCTCATCAACAGGCAAGGCATACTACAACCCGGGCAAGGAGCGCTCAAAGATACAAAAAAAGGTCAAAAAGGCCGAGGAGGACCTGGCGGTCAAGGAAGCAAAGCTCGATGAGCTCAAGGCCGAGCTCATGAAGCCGGAGTATCAGTCAAGCTACTCAAAGCTCACGGAAATCCAGAACGAAATAGACGCTCTCGAGGAAGAAATCCTTATAGATATGGAGGCGTGGGAGGAGCTTTCCTCTCAGCTTGAGGCGCTGGGATAGGTTAGATGCGCTGTGATAGCTTAGATGTGCTGTTGTAGTTGAGAAATGTTGTGATAGTGTATAAAAAATCATATGACTTGATGTTTTTTGTTGTATTGAAATCCCAAATTATAGCGAAATCAAGCGATTTCGCGAAAAACCATAAATAAACTCTTGATTTTTTATATAAATTGCATAAAAATGATTGATGAAAACGAAATTTATGGTATAATATTTACATGATACAGACAACGTATCAAATAAACGATAAAGGGGTTGGACATCATGAGAATAACAATTTCAGGAAAAAACATCGAATTAACAGAGGGGCTTAAGCAGGCAGTAGAGGAGAAGCTGTCAAAGCTGGAGAAGTTTTTTAAACCGGACACAGACGTATACGTTACACTCAGCGTAGAAAAGGATAGACAGAAAATCGAGGTTACTATCCCGGCAAAGGGACATGTTATCCGTTCAGAGCAGGTCAGCAATGATATGTACGTATCAATTGACCTCGTAGAGGAAGTAATCGAGAGACAGCTTCGCAAATACAGAACCAAGATTTCCGCAAAGAAGTATGCACCGGCGATATTCCAGGATGATTTCGTGGAGGCAGACGATGCAGAGGACGAGGAAATCAAGATTGTCCGTACAAAGAGATTTGGTATGAAGCCTATGTATCCTGAGGATGCATGCATCCAGATGGAGCTCTCAGGCCACGATTTCTTCGTATTCAGAAATGCAGAGAATGACGAAGTAAATGTAGTCTACAAGAGAAAAGGACATACATACGGACTTATCGAACCGGAATGTTAGACTCTTGTTTTTCATCATAATTTAACCTTTCTTTCATCGAAAACCGGAGCTGTTGGCTGCCGGTTTTTTATATTAACCATTTATATAAATTTTAAAAAAATGAAATATTTAGAACAAAAACCTCAAAATATAGTACAAATTTATCATTACAAAAATCCTGAACTAAAAAGAGCGATATTAAACAAAAAACAGCCAAATTAAACCCAACACCATGTCGTATTTTGTCGAAAACTGCTAATCACCAATCAATATTGAAGCTTCTAATAGAAATCTTCAAAATACCAGCGCGTAACGCGCCTAGAATATTGATATATTATATGGAAAAATGAATCCACCAACAAAAACAAAGAGGGAAATTTCGCAAAGACGACAAAATTTCAAAAGAAAGACAAAAAAAGAAGTTCTACGAAAAATACAATCGATGGAGGGATGAAATATTTGGGAAGAATTTATTATGAACAGAAAGGACTTATTAACCTCGATGATATCGTAGATATATTTATTGAGGTGGGAAATATACACAATTACCTGGAAAATGCAGCCTTGCGGATTTTGCTTTTTGGCAATCCTGAGCTGAATTTTTATCAGTGCCGATTATTAGTATTGAAGTACGGAGAATCACTTTCACAGGATGATTTGCACGGGCGGATGGTATTTATGAGAATGATACAGCTGCTGGAAGCCAACACAGTTTAAAATAAAATGAGAATTTCTTTTTTGACCGGGCAACCGGTCTTTCTTTTTTGCACAAATGGTGTTATAATTTTGGAAAAATTATGTTGATTACTCATAGCTTTAAAAAAGAAGTATTGCATTGTGTTTAATTAAACCAAAGCATGATAATTCAATCAAAGAAAAGAGGACAAAAATGAACATCGTAGTACTTGCCGGAGGGCTCAGCACAGAGAGAGATGTTTCCTTCAAGACAGGAAGCATGGTAGCTAAGGCACTCAAAGAGAACGGCCACAAAGTTATATTATTGGATGTATTTATGGGATATAGTGACAGGGAGGAGGACCTGACAGGTATATTTGACCGCGCGGACGAGATAAGCGTGCAGGTCAGCGATATTCCGACAGAGGCACCTGACCTCGCAAAGGTAAAGGCTTCCAGAAAGGACCAGTCACCTTGCTTCTTCGGACCAAATGTCATCAAAATGTGTCAGATGGCTGACATTGTTTTCATGGCTCTCCACGGAGAAAACGGAGAGAACGGAAAGATACAGGCAGCATTTGACCTCTTCGGTGTCAAATATACAGGCAGCGATTATTTAAGCTCAGCCATCGCCATGAACAAGGAGACATCAAAGCAGTTCTTCCTTGCAAACGGTATACCTACTCCAAAGGGTATTTCCATGACAAGAGCGACCAGACAGGACGATATCACAAAGCTTGACCTGACACTTCCATGCGTGGTAAAGCCATGCTGCGGTGGTTCAAGCATCGGTGTCACCATCGTTAGGGATGCGGCAGAGTTCAAGGCGGCACTTGACGATGCCTTCAAGTGGGAAAATGAGCTGGTTATCGAGGAATTTGTACAGGGCAGGGAGTTCTCTGTCGGCGTTATCGAGGGCAAGGCTCTTCCTATTATAGAGATTGCACCGAAGGAGGGCTTCTACGATTATAAGAATAAATACAAGGCGGGCAGTACAGTAGAAACATGTCCGGCCGAGCTTCCTGAGCAGGTGACAAAGGATATGCAGCACTATGCCGAGGAGGTTGCACGTGTTATCGGGCTTGACACATATTCACGCTCAGACTTTTTGCTCAATGACAAAAATGAGATGTTCTGCCTCGAGGCAAACACACTGCCGGGCATGACTCCGACCAGTCTTCTGCCACAGGAGGCAGCGGTTATCGGTATGAGTTTTAATCAGCTCTGTGAGCATCTGATTGACATATCTTTGAAAAAATATGAGGTGTAGCATGTCGGATAAGTACATGAAGAATCTTACATTTGCAAATATCGCAAAGGCCTGTGAGGGCACATACATAGGCGATGAGACACAGCTCGATACGACAATCACCGGCGCAGTCATAGACAGCAGACAGGTGAAGGAGGGCTATCTTTTTATCCCGATAAAGGGAGAAAGGGTGGACGGACACAAATTCATTCCGACTGTGTTTGAGCAGGGGGCGGCAATTGTGCTCTCTGAGCATGAGCTTACGGACCCGGCAGGCCCATATGTGCTTGTTGAATCAACCACCGATGCCATGAAAAAGCTAGCGGCATTTTACAGAAAAAGCCTTGATATCAAGGTGGTGGGTATCACCGGAAGTGTCGGCAAGACCAGCACCAAGGAGATGATATCATCAGTCCTTGAGCAGAAATACAGCGTCCACAAGACCGCAGGCAATTTCAACAATGAGATAGGCCTGCCACTCACCATTTTCGGAATCAGGGAAAGCCATCAGGTAGCGGTGCTCGAGATGGGCATATCTGATTTTGGCGAGATGCACAGACTTTCTACTATGTCTTGCCCGGATGTCATGGTCATCACAAATATCGGCTACTGCCATCTGGAGTTTTTGGGCGACAGGGATGGTGTGCTTAAAGCCAAGACAGAGTGCTTTGAGCATATGATGCCGGATGCGGTCGCAGTGCTGAATGCAGATGACGACAAGCTGGCCACAGTGCAGACGGTAAATGGAAAGCCTGCCATATACTATGGCAAGGAATCGGCTTCGGACGTTCATAAATCAGTATATACCACAAATATTGAAAACCTGGGCTTTGACGGAATGAAGGCTCATTTTGTCACTCCGGAGGGTGAGTTCGATGCACACATCCACATCCCGGGTGAGCACAATGTATACAATGCCATGGCGGCAGCGGCTGTCGGATTGCAGCTTGGCCTCACAATAGCTGAGATAAAGTCAGGAATCGAGAAAGCAGAGACAATCGCAGGGCGTACTAATTTCATCAAAACACACGGCATGACAGTGATAGATGACTGCTACAATGCAAATCCTGTATCCATGAAATCCTCTATTGAGGTGCTTTCACATGCAAAGGGCAGGACAATAGCAGTGCTTGGAGACATGGGCGAGCTGGGAAGCGATGAGAAAAAGCTGCACCATGAGGTAGGCGAAGCAGTTGGAGAGAATCATATCCATACACTTTTTGCCGCAGGAGAGCTTGCAAAGGAATATGCAGCCGGGGCAGCGGAGAAATCATCCGATGTAGACATCCACTATTTCGAGGATAGGGAGACCATGACACAGGAGCTTCTTTCATATGTGAAGGAGGGCGACACCATACTGGTGAAGGCATCACACTTCATGGAGTTTCCTAAGGTAGTCGAGGCTCTGAGTAAGTAAAATTAGGTAAAATCAATCGGGTAGAAATTAATTCGATATTTAATAATTACGAGGAATGGATATTCTCCAAGCCTCATAATATTATAAAAGAAAGAGAGAAAAATAATGGCACAGAATCCAATCGTAACAATCACAATGGAAAACGGCGATGTAATCAAGGCGGAGCTTTATCCGGAAATCGCACCAAACACAGTAAACAACTTTATCAGCTTAATCAATCACAACTTCTATGACGGAGTATGCTTCCACCGTGCC
>ERZ859937.595-NODE-595-length-14469-cov-1.868531_pt1 | contig 14469 bp, 14 predicted proteins | sample MGYA00509985_ERZ859937 | MGnify/ENA primary metagenome ERZ859937 (study PRJEB30046, sample SAMN00715169) | human gut metagenome | study: EMG produced TPA metagenomics assembly of the A metagenome-wide association study of gut microbiota in type 2... | reverse complement strand
TACTGTGATAGTCATTTTATTTCCTCCTGTGTCACAGATTGTTGTATCTGTATGTGTTATTATCCTGTATCAGACTGCTTTATATAATAATCTAAAGACTATAATAATTCTTCAACCCACGCCTTCAAATCGGCAGGCTTTTGTGCGCCGACCTTTCTGTCTAAGACCTCTGCGTCTTTTACGAAAAGCAGTGTCGGATTCGCAGTCACCTCATACTCATCAGCGAGCTCTCCGTCAAAGTTTGTGTTGACCTTGTATACGTGAAGCTTATCCTCATAATCATCCTCGATATCTCCGAGAACCGGTGCCAGCTTCTTGCAGGCCACACATGAATCCGAGTAAAAATCAACAATTACCGGAAGCTTGCTTTTTAATACTTTTTCATCGAAATCCGCCTTTGAAATTCTTGCTGCCATGATTAGTCCTCAACCTTTCTGACGTAAAGAGTGTATGTTCCATCCTCGTTGTCCTCGAGCTTAAGTATCTTGTGTCCCTCTTCCTTCATGCTTCTTGGAACATTCTGTACCGGCTCTCCATCATTCATACGGATTGCAAGCACCTCACCGTCATCTAATTCCTCTATTGCTACCTTTGCCTTTACAAATGTAAGAGGGCAAACCTTGTCAGTTATATCTACCTGATCGTCGAATGCTATATCTGCCATTTTGCATCTCCCTTCCTATACTCATATTTATTATATTTTTGCCGTAACCGTTGTCGTTTATGCGTGCTGGATATTTCATGCTATACATGGGGATTATTTACCATCGTATGCTGCCTGAATCTCTTTTTTGAACTCTTCTTCGCCCACTCTCTGAAGAGTAAGTCTGAAACGTTCACCACCGTTTGCATGCTTCTCGAAGAAACTAATTGCTGCATCTGTCACTCTGAAAAGAGTTTCCTTGTCGCGGATAATCGGGACTAGCTGCTCTCCTTTATAGATGTGGTTTCCGAAAAGTCCTCCAAACGATACGATATATCCCGGAGTTCCCTTCCATGCATCTGTCGGACAGCTCTTTACGCAGCGCGCACAGTTGTTACATTTGTCTCTGTCGATGACAATCCTGCCATCCTCCATCGAAAGTGCACCCTCGCGGCATGCCTTCACACATACACCACACTGGATACAATCGTCATGGCTGCACTCTACTGTCATGCCGCCCTTGATTCCGACATCGTTTTCCTCAGCCTTTAAGCAGTTGTTCTGACAGCCTGTGACACCAAACTTGAACTTGTGAGGAAGCTCTCTTCCGAAGTATCTTTCATCAAGTTCCTTAGCCAGAGTGTATGTATCGATACATCCGCTAGGACAGATTTCTGAGCCCTGACACGCTGTGACAGTACGTACTCTTGGTCCGCAGACACCTGTTCCTACACCGCCCTTTGCCAGTTCCTCTTTTACCACATTGATATCCTCAACCTTGATAAAAGGAATCTCAATACCCTGACGCGATGTCATATGAACATATCCGTGTCCGTATTTCTCAGCAACCTCTGCTACTGTTTTGATATTTTCTGCTGTAAGATTTCCTCCTACAACCGCAATTCTAAGCGAGAAACAGCCCTTTTGCTTCTGTCTCATGAAACCGCCCTTTTTTAGGGCCGCGTAATCAACTTTCTCCGCCATTTTTAATCTCCTTACTGTGTAAATATGTTAATGTTTTGTTTTATATGTAAATGCATATGCACGCTCTCATTTGCATACACATTGATACCTTATTATGATGGCTTAATCAGCTATATTTGCAAAAGCCTGTGCAAAATCCTCCTTGAGGTCATCTATATCCTCGATACCCACACTGACTCTTATAAGATCCTCAAATACTCCTGCACCTCCTTCTGCTTATCTGTGCTGTGAAGACTGATTGTGGAGCCCGGATGAATGACAAGTGTCTTTGTATCTCCGATATTGCTGAGTGTGTATGGAATCGTCAGGCTGTCTATAAATTTAAATGCCTTTTCCTTGCTGCCAACCCTGATTGTAAGGATTGCTCCATAGCCGTTTGTGAGCTGTTTTTTTGCTATTTCATGCCATTTGCTGCTACAAAGCCCCGGATAATTAACCCTTATGTCAGGATAATTATTTTCTATCCACGACGCAAGCTCGAGTGCATTAGAGCATTCTCTTTCCATTCTAAGACCGAGTGTCTCAAGTCCTATAATATTTAAGTATGCATTCACCGGAGCTAAACAGGCACCCATATTTCTGAAAAGACTGTTTCTCAGCTTTGCGACAAATGCCATAGGTCCATACTTCACATAATCTGCAAACCCCGGATATCTGTTCTTGTCCCATTTGAACTTACCTGAGTCTGTCAGAATACCACTGATTGCATTGCTGCTTCCATTGATATATTTGGAAGATGAATTGACCACGATATCAGCTCCATGCTTTAAAACCTGTATCAGGTAAGCTGTCGATGTGGTATTGTCAACTACAAGCGGTATATCATGTACGTGTGCTATCTCTGCAAGCTTCTCAATATCTGTGACATCCAGACAGGGATTACCGATAGTCTCTGCAAAAATCAGTCTGGTATGCTCATTGATGCTGTCCTCTATCTGCTGCCAGTTGTTGTTCTCGACATATCTGGTTGTGATGCCGAAGGCCTCAAGATCATGGAATAAATCTATTGTGCCACCGTAGAGGCTGGCGCTTGAGATGAGCTCATCTCCACTGCTTAGTATATTTAAGAAGGTATTCATCAGTGCCGCCATGCCTGATGCGCATGCCACCGATGCTATTCCTCCCTCGAGCTTTGTTATTCTGTTCTCAAAAGCTGTAATCGTAGGATTGGCAACTCTTGTGTAACAGTAGCCCGGAGCCTTGTTTTCAAATATTTTTTCCAGATCTGCCGCGCTCTCCTGCTCGAAGGCGCTTGTCTGATATACCGGTGGCAGTGTAGAGCCATTTGTCTCTTTTGTCACGCCGGCATGAAGTAAGCTTGTATTAAATCTCATTGTTTTCTTCTTCTCGTTAATTCTTACATAGTCTATTGTGTTACTAGGAATTGATGAGATTATTATACAAACGTGTGTGTTGAAAGTCAATGCTATCAGTTATACAAATTATTTGTCCGTGGTTATATATTTTGTTTATAGCCATTAATGTCCTTTAAATACTCTGCGGCTGTCGTTGCGGCATTTGCGCCGTCAGATACTGCGGTTACCACCTGACGCAGTGTCTTGGTACGGACATCTCCCGCCACATATAGTCCCGGCTGGACGCTTCTATCATGGTCACCATTTTTTGTTGCAGCATATGTGATGCAGTCCTCATCTGCCACTACATATCCTCTCTCATCAAGCTGCACCAGATTCTTTATAAGCTCTGACTGCGGTACTGAGCCGTATGCCACGAATACTCCGTCTACAGCCAGTGTCCTGCCACTTTTAAGCTTTATGCCTGTTGGCTTTTTTTCTCCATATATTTCTGTCACTGTTTCGTTTAGGACAAGCTCTACATTTTCTTTCTGCTTTAAGAGCTCAACTGTGCTCTGCGCACCGCGGAAGCTGTCTCTTCTGTGAACCAGATAGACCTTCTCACATATATCGGACAGATATAATGCATCATCCAAAGCGGTATCTCCGCCGCCCAGCACTGCGGCTGTCTTTCCTTTATAAAATGCTCCGTCACAGATTGCGCAGTAAGATACTCCCTTTCCGGTATACTCATCCTCTCCCGGCACTCCTGCCTTTCTAGGATATGCTCCTGCGGTATAGATGAGCGCTCTTGCCTCTGCTATCGTGTCATCATCGAATTTCACTCTGTATATCACTGATTCTTCTTTCTCATCGTTTTGCACTGCTTCTATCTGCACTGCTTCTTTTTCGATAAATTCTACATCAAGAGACACTGCATGCTCCCTGAATTTTTCTCCCAGGTCATATCCGTTTATATTGGGAAGCCCCAGATAGTTGTTCACATTTCCGCTCTCGGCTATCTGGCCTGTCCCCTCGTATTCTTTTTCTGCTACTGCCACATTCAGATTGGCTCTCTTTGCATATATTGCTGCAGACAGCCCTGCCGGACCACTCCTATTATTATTATATCAAACATGGAATTGGTTCCTTTCATCGTCCATTGAATTTTTTCGGTAACTTATTATATACATTATCCTAAAAAAATACAATAATACGCCTGCTTTTATAAAACACCTTTATAAAAACAAGCGGTATCAATTTTATCTATCGTATATACATTCTGGCCTCATAAGGTCTGAGCACTGACATATCAGAGGTATCCTTATAATTTGAAATCAGCACCTCCATGCCCTCACACTCCTTTGCAAGCGGCATTGGTATCTCCTTATCAAAGAAATTGCACACAACAATCATGGTTTTTTCTTCATTCTTTCTGCTGTATGCAAAAATATTCTCATCATCCTCAAGTAAAAGTGTGAATTTACCATCAACAAATACCGGATAATCCTTTCTCAGCTGAACAAGCTTCTTGTAGCAGCTAAAGATTGAATCAGGGTCATCCACCTGTGATTTGGCATTTATTTTGTCGTAATTGTCATTTACCTTTATCCAAGGTGTTCCTGTGGTGAAGCCGGCATTTGCCGAGTCATCCCACTGCATAGGTGTCCTTGCATTGTCACGGCCCTTTGCGTAAATGGACTTCATGATTTCATCCTTTGAATATCCTTTTTCAAGGCGCTCATGGTACATGTTTATGATTTCACAGTCCTTATAATCCTCGATATCATACTGTACATTTGTCATGCCCAGCTCCTCGCCCTGATAGATGTATGGTGTACCCTGCATGCCGTGCAGCAATATAGCAAGCATCTTTGCAGATTCCACTCTGTACTCCCTGTCATTGCCCCATCTTGACACGATACGCGGCAGGTCATGATTGTCCCAGAACAGACTGTTCCAGCCACAGTTGTAGAGCTCATTCTGCCAGTGAGCCATTATCTTTTTGAGCTTTTTAAACGGAAGCGGTGCAAGGTCCCATTTCTCGCCGCCCTCCTTCTGGTCAAGCCCTATGTGCTCAAACTGGAACACCATAGAAAACTCGCTGCCATCCGGATTGCTGTAAAGCTTTGCGCGCTCTGTGTCTGCGCCCCATGCCTCACCTACGGTAATCAGGTCGCCCTTCTGGAATGTCTCCCTGCTCAGTTCCTTAAAATATTCCTGAAGCCTTGGTCCGTTTATGGTGATTCTCTTGTCCGGCTCTTTTGCTATCTGGTCGATTACATCAAGTCTGAAGCCGCCGACTCCCTTGTCCATCCACCAGAGAATCATATCGTAGATTGCTCTTCTGACCTTTGGATTCTCCCAGTTTAAATCCGGCTGCTCCGGTAAAAACTGATGGAAATAATACTGTCCGATTTCCGGCACATATTCCCATGCGCTTCCACCGAAACAAGCCTTCATATCACTTGGCGGCACGCCTTCGTCTCCGTCTCTCCAAATATAGTAGTCATGGTATGGATTGTCCTTGCTCTTTTTAGCCTCCTTGAACCACCTGTGCTCGTTTGAAGAATGATTTAAGACAAGATCCATCATAATCCTTATATTGTGCTTCTTTGCCTCGTTTATGAGCTCCTCCATATCATCGAGACTGCCAAACGTCGGATCAATATCCCTGTAATCCGAAATGTCATAACCGTTGTCCGCCTGCGGTGATTTGAATACCGGCGAAAGCCATATTGCATTGATTCCAAGCGTCTCAAGATAATCAAGTCTTTTGATAATACCCTGTAAATCACCAAAGCCGTCTCCGTTAGAATCCTGAAAGCTCTTTGGATAAATCTGGTAAACTACCGCCTTTTTCCACCATTTTTCATTATTGTTTTTGCTCATTATGCCCTCCTTGTCTCTTCATTATCTCTTTTAGTTATCTCTTTTTGTTATCTCTTTTAGCTGTCTCTTTTTGTAAAAATTCAGCCTCATTTCTTTAATTCTGTATCAAATTATGCTATTTTACAAGCACCACCAAAACCTCACAGCTTTCAAGCTTAAGCTCGGATGCTCCCACTGAAACAGTGCTCTTTTCAGCATCATTTGTGTTGGACAAAAGCACCTTTTTCACACTGCCATCCAGCCTGATTTGTGCCTCTTTACTGCCAAAATTTGCCACAACCAGCACACGCTTATTTTCATCCTCTCTGTAATAAGCCATGATGCCATCTGTATCCTCATATGCCGGAACACATCTGCCGTAGGTGAACAGCTCCTTAAATTCATCTGACTTTCTGAGTGCCACAAGCCTTCTGTAATAGTTCAAAACAGATGAAGGATCCTTTTCCTGCGCCGCAACATTGATAGCCTTATAGTTTTCATTGACCTTAAGCCATGGCTTTGTTGTGGTAAAACCGGCATTTGCCTCATCACTCCACTGCATAGGTGTCCTTGCATTATCCCTGCTCATCCTTCCACAGGCTGCAAGTGCCTGCTCATTTGATAAGCCTGCTGCAAGTCTGCCTTGTACTGATCCTTTGTGCTGATATCGTCATACTCATCTATACTGTTCCATTTTGCATTTTGCATACCGATTTCCTGTCCCTGGTATATAAACGGAATGCCTCGAAGCAGTACGCTGACGGTTCCAAGCATCTTGATTCCGGCAGGATTTTGAGCATGCTTTGGTAAAAATCTTGAGGCACCTCTCGGCTCATCATGATTTTCTATAATATTGGCCTTAAAGCCTACTTTTCTGTCTCAAGCTGTGAACCAAGAATGGACTTTCTCCATTTGTCAAAATCTATTTTCGGTGCATCATACCAGCCATGCTCTCCATCACTTAAGCACTGTGCACAAAAATCAAATATCGTTGAAAAATGCCCATTCTCACCGATAAACTCCGGCAGCTCCTCAGGCTTCATATTGAATACCTCGCCAACCGTAAATGCATCATACTTCTTAAATGTATTGTTCTTTAATTCCTCTAAGAGCTCTCCGACACCTTCTGCACTTTCAACCATCTTGTAGCAGGCAGCCAGTCCGTCCTCTGCATCCGGCTCAAAATCAGGGAAATCGAGATTTTTCTTTATATTGATTATCGCATCTATTCTAAATCCTGACAAGCCCTTATCAAGCCACCAGTTAATCATCTCGTAAAGCTTTTGTCTTAGCTTTTCATTCTCCCAGTTTAAATCCGGCTGCTCCTTCGCAAACAGTGCAGATAATACTTGTCCGTGCCCGGCACCTTCTCCCAGCAGCTTCCGCCAAAATAAGAGCGGTAATTGCTCGGCGGATTGCCATTTTTACCTTTTCTGAAATAAAAGTAATCAGCATACTCTCCATCCGGATCCTTAAGTGCCTTTTGAAACCATTCGTGCTTATCCGAGCAGTGATTTATTACCAGATCCATGATGATGTGCATATCACGCTTCTTTGCCTCGGCAAGGAGCTCATCAAACTCCTCCATAGTACCGAACTCTTCAGCTATCGCATAGTAATCAGATATGTCATAGCCCTGATCCACAAATGGCGATTTATATATCGGAGACAGCCATATGATGTCAATTCCAAGCGATTTTAAATAATCCAGCTTTGAAATGATACCTCTTAAATCTCCTATTCCGTCACCGTTTGTATCCAGAAAGCTTTTTGGATAAATCTGATATGCCACCTTGTCATGCCACCATTTTCTCTCCATAATGTGTACCTCTTATCTAATCATAAATTTTGCACTCATTTACATCTTGAGCACTTCGCCTTGATGTATTATACTGCTATTATAGAAAGTGTTTAGTATAAATTCTTGCAATATTTTTTCATTTTATAACACAATACTGCTCTTATAATTTTAAAGGGTATAGTTTTAAAAGCTATGGAGAAACAACAATATGAAAAACAATAATCCACCTGCCCTCGGGCAGAAAGAAAACGCAAAGCACGGAGAAGTATTTTTCCCCGTTCAGAAATATATAACAAGACTTGCAGCAGATTACCCTGTCATCACTACACACTGGCACGATGAGGCAGAGCTCACACTGATTACAAAGGGCTCATGCACCTATCAGATTGATTTGCTCGAATATGAAGCAAAGGAAGGCGATATCATCTTTATCCCGCCACTGCTGCTGCATTCCATTTCAATAAGGGACTGCGACGAATTTTACTCGGAAACGTATGTATTCCATATCAATTTTTTAGGTGGAAACAATACCGATATATGCTCTTCAAGATATCTGACTCCGCTAATCAACCATGAGTTTACCATGCCTTACCTGATTGCACCGAAGCATCCGGCATATTCATCCCTTTGCAAATGCTTCATGCGCATAACAAAGCTATACTCCGGTCAGGAATTCGGCTATGAGCTGGCTCTAAAGGCATTTCTGCTTCAGGCAATATTTCTATTGCTGCAATACAGTGAAAAAAATGCTGATTTCGGTGTCAACACATCCTCCGATAAGCTCAAAAATGTGCTCGATTACATCGAGGTTCACTATGCCGAAAGCATCCAGGTTGCAGAGCTTGCCGGGCTTTGCTATTTCAGTGAATACCACTTCATGCGTTTCTTCAAAAAACACATGAACATGACCTGCGTGCAGTATATCAACAATGTGCGTCTTGAAAAATCCGTGGAACAGTTCGAGCGCGGCAATACCTCAATTTTAGATGTCTCACTGTCTGTCGGATTTCACAATCTGAGCTATTTTCACAGGGCATTTAAAAAGAGGTATCATATGACACCTCTTTCCTTTATCAAAAGCCTTGAATAAATATTTATTTGCACGCAATCACTCTGAGTATATACTCATACGACCTCTTTGCAGAGGATATGGAAAGCCTCTCCTCAGTCGTATGGATATCATACATGTCCGGTCCCATTGATATGCAGTCGAGTCCTTCAATCTTGCCGCTTAAAAGTCCGCACTCGACACCGGCATGAATAGCCTCAACTGTAGGCTTTTTGCCATACATCTCCTCAAAAATCCGTACCATATCCTCGCGGAGCTTTGAATCCTTCTTGTACTCCCATGCAGGATAATCGCCCTCAAATGTAACCTCTGCAGCAAAAGCGCCTGCTATGCATACAAGCTGGTTCTTAAGGCTTTTTTTAGCCACACCGACAGAACTTCTGACTGCGTATCTTAAAGTGACAGCAGCATCGTCTGATTTTAAAACTCCCAGATTAAGCGAGGTCTCAACAAGCTTATCGATTTCCCGGCTCATTCTGATGATGCCGTTTGGCAGTGCCTCGATAAGTGCGATAACCCTTGCGCTGTCCTTTGCACTTATAGCTGACTCACTGCAGTCAGTCTCCTCTGACACAGCAAGCTTAAGGTCAGGATCAGATGCCTTAAACTCCTCCGCAATCTCAGCTGCTGCCTGTTCTATCGAAGCCTTCACTGCCGCAGCCTCATCAGGTGCTACAATAATCTGTGCAGTACACTCTCTTGGAATAGCATTATCCTTTCTGCCGCCCTCTATAGAAGCTATAGCTACAGGTGCTGATGCGTCGCGAAGCAGTCTGGACATAAGAGTATTGGCATTGCCCCTTCCCTTATCAATCTCTGAGCCTGAGTGTCCGCCAGTGAGACCTGATAAGCTCACAGTAAGCTTTGTTCCGCTCACTGTCTCTCTCTCTACAGGCAGCTTCACATCGGCTCTGCATCCACCGGCGCAGCTTGCGAGCATCACGCCCTCCTCCTCGCTGTCCATATTAAGAAGCTTCTTTCCCTTAAGCATAGACACATCGATGCCTGTAGCACCCTCCATGCCGACCTCCTCGCATACAGTGCATACAAACTCAAGGCGTGGATGTGACAGGCTGTCATCGTCCAAAATAGCAAGCGCATATGCCACCGCGATACCGTCATCTCCACCGAGTGTAGTGCCCTTTGCCGAGATAAAATCACCATCTATCAAAGGTCCAGGCCTTCCTCGTCCATATCCTTATCACAGTCAGGTGCCTTCTCGCAAACCATATCCATGTGCCCCTGCAGTATGATTGGCTCCACATCCTCATATCCTTCTGATGCTTCCTTTATGATTATCACATTGTGAAGCTCATCCTGGTAATGCTCAAGGCCTCTTGCCTTTGCAAACTCCACCAGATAATTACTGATTTTTTCTTCCTTGTATGATGGATGAGGAATACTGCATATATCCTCGAAAAACGAAAAAACGTTCTTTGGCTCTAAATCTGTTAATACTCTCATTTTACTCTCCTTAAAAAAAAGTCTGCCGACGAATCCGCCGACAGATATATTATAACACAATCCGGTATTTAATTGTATATGTATTATAAGTGTTGTGAAATACATTTCTTTACACTAAAGGCTTAATCTCGTCATCCAGCGTACTTCTAAGCTCTGCAAAAAACTTAGCATAGTACTTGAATTTAGGTAAAGCATGTTCCACTGTATTTTTGTACTCAGGATAATTAATAGATGCCTTTATGGCGCTCTCATTAGGGATAATCCCATTGCGGTAATGTGTTGCCGCATACATTACATCATCCTTGTCTGCATGCCATAGCAGGCAGAAATTACTCACAACCTGTTCTATACATTCATGTTTCATATTTTCAACAATGTTTAGAATTGATTTGCCCTTGAACCTGCTCTCATCAAGCTCTATCTCATTAATCAGATGTGACATGATATCTGCAACCTTCGGATTATCCTTACGCAGATCCTCTACATACTGCTTTGCCTCATCAATCTTCTTTTGCTTTTCCTCAGGAGTAATATCACCATCATCCTCAGGATTGACGATATTCTGAATGAGATTGATGATATATTCATAATCAATCCTTGTATTACTGTATGCCATAAGCTCATAATCTGAGTCTATTTCCGGTTCTACTGGCGGATTAACCGGGTCCGGTCCCGGTTCTGGTCCAATCTCACTTTTTATGTTCAGGTAATGGCCTGCATAGTCTATATATTCCTGTTCAGTAATTCCATAATCATCAAGCATACTCTCATCATATCTGCTGAAGGATTTAAGCTGCGCAAAAAGTCTGTCAAAGCTCTGAAACATCTTCATGAAATGAAGCTTCTCATCATCTGACATTGACGGAATGTCGTCCGGTGTCTGAGCTGCAATTCTAAGTGCCGCGAGCGCCTTCTTAAAAGCAGGCTCCACATCATCCCACTCTGCAATAAGCGGTGTATCCTCTGTACTTCCTGCAGAGTAAAGCTTGACAGCATCATCCACACATTTCTTGAAAAGTACCGGTGCCTGAAACGTCACAATCTGTCCATACGGCTTTGATTTTTTGTCAAAAATACGATTAGTTCTGGAAAAGGCCTGTATTAAATCGTGAGGTCCCATCGGCTGCCTGTCAATAAAAATTGTCGACATGCATGGCGCATCAAAGCCTGTGAGCAGACGATCCACAACAATAACCAGATCAAGCTGTTCGTTTCTGCTCTTATACTTAGGATCTTTTCTAGAAAGTCGTTTATTTAGATTACTATTGTATGAAGTAATCTGTGAAATATCAAACTTTGTATCAAACATAGCGTTGTAGTCATCAAGAGACTGCTTCATCTTTTCCTGATTGACCTGCGAACCGTCCTCATTTTCAGTCACAGAGTATGTAATGGCAAACTTAGGGAAGTCCGGTAAAACCTGCTTTATGCGTTCATCTATCTTTAATGGCGTTTCTCCGTTTTTCACCCTTGTGAGCAGCTCATAATATTTTTGTGCAAGCGAAATAGAACTTGTGGTCAAAAGCCCTTCAAAGGTCTTGCCTTTTCCATTTTGAAAGCCCAGCTTATGATATGACTTATTTAAAATAACCTCAAGCACCTTGAGCATATGCGTCTCATTTTCATATCGGCTGCTGTCAGTCTCATCCGTCACATCCTTTGGACCATCGTGCTCCACTTGAAATCCCAAAACAGCATTATCATGAATAGCATTCTGGATAGTATATTTGTGCAGACATGCTCCGTATAATTCCTCTGTTGTACGTGGCAAATCCCCCATCAACGGATAAGGATTCTCCGGAAAACGTGGTGTTCCTGTAAAGCCAAACCAGAGTGACTTTCCAAAAAAGCGTTCGATTATTCTCTTGGTAGCCGGAGATACAGCTCTGTGACACTCATCCACCACAAAAGCTATTTTTAATCCTCTTAACCTGTTATACTCAGGTGTGCCCTCCTTCAGACGCTTTGAAATGAGAATCTGCATCTTTTGAATTGTAGTAACAATCATCTGTCTGTCAGACGATTTAAGTTTATTTTTCAAATCAGTCACATTATCAGTATTATCCACATCAATTGAATCATTCTGAGAATATGAACTAAATGACGTATTTGTCTGCTCATCAAGATCTTTCCTGTCTATAAGGAAAATAGCCTTATCCAACGCCGGAATATCCATAAGGAGATTTCTTGTTGCCTTATATGATGTAAGCGTCTTTCCCGAGCCTGTAGTATGCCATACAAATCCCGACTTTCCTGTTCGTGATGCTTCACGAATTGCCTCAATAGCATGTATCTGATATGGTCTAAGCAGAATAAGCCGCTTAGCTTCATTATCTAAAACCGTATATCTTGCAATCATCTCATGTGCCTGTGGAATCTTAAGGACATTTTTTGCAAAATCAATATAATCAGAAACCGGCTGATTGTTCCTGTCAACCCATCCGCTGATAAATTCTTTCTTTAGCTCCGTATCACTTGCTGCAGAAAAATACTTCGTGTCAACACCGTTGCTTATAACAAACATCTGAACAGCCGAAAAAATCCCCCTGAACTGCCCTTCACCAATGTATTTCTTTATCTGATTGAATGCTTCCATATACGAATGCTGTCTGTTTTTCAGCTCAATATGTATCATTGGAAGACCGTTTATCATCAAGGTCACATCAAATCTACGGTCTCTTGATGCGGCATTCTCATCATCCTTCAATGCACTGTACTGATTTATAACCTCATACACACTGCTGCCACCTGCAATATGCTCATGATTCATCACAACCAGATGAAGCTTCTTAGTATCACGCTGTACATGCACCATGACCTTGCCGTTTTCGCCTACCAGCCACTCTCCAGCCTTATAAAATGTTGAAAACTGCAACTGATTCTTTACCTGCTCAAACTCTGAATCAGAAAGTGGCTCACCATCCAGCCTGTCCTTATTGTTCTGCTCTAAAATATATTTAAAATTGTTCCATAAATCCGCTTCTGTCTTTAAATCTGGTCTGTACGTCCACTGCGAATCCCCATATATCAACTGCTCAATCAATTTCTGCTCTATTAACGATTCCAACTCCGGCATGATAATTTCTCCTTCTTCAAAACCTAAACACTAACTATATTTATTATAGCAAATATAGGCATAAAATACCACAAAATTACTTATATCAAAATCAGCGTAAGCATATTGTTTAAAAAGCTACATTACAGTCCTGACAAAGTCCTCATTACCAGATCCACATCCTTATTTTCCAGTTCCTGAATGATATGCAGATATGTTTTCTGCGTTGTTGTCATACTCGCATGCCCCAATCTGCGCGCCACACTGGCTATAGAAACACCGGCAAACAAAAGCAACGACGCATGCGTATGTCTAAGTCCATGAATGGAAATCTCCGATATCCCACAGGCCTTACAGTGTCTGGTGAGAGCATCATTGACGGTTGAATTATAAATCTTTTCCTCTCCTACAAATATAGGCTCGTCCTCCGGCAACCCTTTTACCAGCTCAGAAAACTTTACTACTATCTGCCAGTCAATCTGAATCTTTCTCACAGATGACTTATTCTTCGTCGGTAGAAAACCGCCTTTACCCTTATAATCCCACGTCTTACTTATAGAAAGTGTTTGTCTTCCAAAATCAAAATCCTTCGGTGTGATGGCAAGCGCCTCTGAGAAACGCATCCCTGTCTTTGCCACAAGCAAAATAAACCAGTCCCAGTTCGGCTCTTCCTTTATATCAAGATCAGCTATCAAAGTATGCAACTCAAACTGATTGAGATATTTAATCTTTTTCTCACGCGGTGTCTTACCCTTGATAATAGCCTTTCTGGTCGGATCACGCTCTATCAGCCCCTCATCCACAGCGTCCATTACCGCACCCTTTAGCTGATGATGGAAGTCAAGTGTTGTCTGTCTCTCATGCTCCTTTGCGTAATCATTTAGTATCTTCTGATACGCGGTCCTTGTCAGCTCACAAACCTTAAGCTCCGGAGCCAGCTTCTCCACCCACTTCTGGGTCATCCTGTACTTTGCCATAGTGGCTTCACGAATTGCATCTTTCTTATACACTTCTATCCACTGTGCGTAATAGTTGTAAAATAATGCATCCTTGCTCATATCCTCTAGCATACGCTTCCTCCTTTATTAGTACTGCTTACGCTGATGTAAACATAATTAGGCTTGCTTTGTTTGAGGTTAATTTATGTTTGATTCGTTGTCAGATTTATGGTAACCATTGTATAGATACGATGTTACTTACGATAAAAAACAGTTTATAAAAGCATGTTCAGATGTAATTTGTGCTGGCGCTGGTGAAGAGTGATGAGGTGGTCGAGGGAGGAAAAAT
>ERZ859937.593-NODE-593-length-14571-cov-1.618352_pt1 | contig 14571 bp, 19 predicted proteins | sample MGYA00509985_ERZ859937 | MGnify/ENA primary metagenome ERZ859937 (study PRJEB30046, sample SAMN00715169) | human gut metagenome | study: EMG produced TPA metagenomics assembly of the A metagenome-wide association study of gut microbiota in type 2... | reverse complement strand
ACATCTTTATAATGTCATCCGTCAGATATTCCCGTCAGCTCAAATAAACAATGTCTATGCTTCTACAGAAGCGGGGTCCTTGTTTGCGGCCAAAGGAGAAAACTTTCAGATTCCTGCATCGATTCATGATATGTTCCAGGTAGTCGATGACGAACTCCTGATCATCGCTCTCTGTTAGGACAATCCGACAGTTTCAGGTTTGATGGTGATTATTATCATTCCGGTGATTTGATAGAATGGATAAATCGCGAAGAGGGAGTGTTCAAATTCAAAAGTAGAAAAAATGAGCTGATCAATGTTGGAGGATATAAAGTGAATCCGGGCGAAGTTGAGAATGTGCTCAATGCCATAAAAGGCATTCGTCAGTCTTTGGTATTCGGCAAAGCCAATTCAGTTTTGGGCAATATACTTTGTGCGGAGGTGCAACTTGAAGAAGGAGTACGGCTTTCAGAACTTGAAATTCGCCGTATCCTGAAAGACAGTCTTCAGGATTTTAAAATCCCCCGTCGCATCAGATTCGTCGAATCCTTCTCGTTAACAAGAACAGGTAAATTAAAACGATTATGAATTTCTTAGTAACCGGGTGCTCACGTGGAGTGGGTCTTGAAATCTGCCGGGCGCTTTTACAACAAGGGCATATTGTCTATGGAGTAGCCCGCTCTTACACCAATGAGTTTAAATTTTTGGAAACCGAATATGCCGGACGTGTATTTTTCAAAAGTATCGACTTAAGTGATAGTGAAAATGTACGCAAGACAGTTTTTAGAGAATTTATACACAACGGCATCCAGCTTCATGGATATGTGAACAATGCGGCCATGGCTTATGACGATATTGTGACCAACCTCAATTTGGAAAAGCTGCAAGCCATGTATGCGGTCAATGTATTTACACCGATGATGATAACCAAGTATGCACTTCGTAATATGTTGCTTCATCATACCAAAGGTTGTATTATTCACATATCTTCCATTTCTGCTCATACAGGTTACAAAGGACTGGCCATGTATGCTTCCAGCAAAGGAGCCTTGGAAGCTTTTTCTAAGAATACGGCCCGTGAATGGGGTGGTCTTGGTATCCGTAGCAATGTTGTGGTACCGGGTTTCATGGAGACGGCTATGAGTTCCACTCTTTCTGAAGAACAGAAAGAACGTATTTATAAACGCACCTCGTTAAAGGCTGCCACATCGGTCCGTTCAGTTGCTGAGACTGTCGTTTTCTTGTTGTCAGACTCGGCATGTAGCATTACAGGACAAAACATTCATGTAGATAACGGAACGGTTTAAGAAGAATATGTATGGAGAGTGTTTATAATATAAAGCAAGTTCCAACTTGTGAAGTCAATAAGTTGGTTCATTTTATCAATATGCATTGGAAACACAATCATTCGCTTGCCGTATCCCGGGAATTACTCAATTTCCAGCATCTGGACAAAGATAAGGATTGTTACAATTTCCTTGTTGCGGAAAATAAAGAGACCGGTGAATATGATGCTTTGATAGGTTTCATTCCGGTTGCGCAATATGATAAGGATTTGGTTGGAAATGGCGATTATTGGGGAGCGATATGGAAAATACGAGATGATATTTATAACTCGGAGTTAAACACGGTAGCTTTCTTTTTGTGGCGCAGCCTCTTCAAATTACCATATTTTCACTCCTATGCGGCTATAGGTATAAGTGACATTGCCAGGCAGATTTATAAAGTCTCCCGCATACCGGTTGACTACCTTCGTCAATATTACCTTCGCAACAGCCGCATAAAGAATTATCAAATAGCCTTCTTTCCTGTAGGAAGCCAGAATGGTTCTGCCATTTCCGATGAATCGTATACCCTGCAATTGGTCCATAATGTAGAATGGGATAAAATAGCTATAAAAGGAGAATACGCTCCCTTCAAGACCCCTTTGTATTTTTGCCATCGCTTTGCGGAACATCCTGTTTACCATTATCAGTTTGTCGAGGTAAAGAAGAATGGAATATTGGAATCCGTTTGGACAGTGCGGATTATGAGAGTGGGCGATTCATCAGCCTTTAGAATTGTTGATGTATTGGGTAAACTTCCCAATACATGTGTCAAGGGACAGCTGCTCGATATACTTTATCAGACGGGAGCGGAATATATGGATTTTATGAATTTTGGGCTGCCTGAAGAGACCTTTACAAAAATGGGATTTGAGCTGTTGGATTTGGATGGTGAGACAATCGTCCCCAACTATTTTGAACCTTTTGAACAGCGTAATGTGAAGATTGAAATAGCATATAAGACAAAGGGTGATAATTATGTCGCATTTAAAGCGGATTCCGATCAGGACCGCCCCAACATACTCTAATTTTAATTCATACTATTATGAATGCTGATAAACTTACCGTGGTCATGTACCACTATGTGCGCGATTTGCAAAATTCACGCTATCCCCAAATAAAAGGATGCGATGTGCGACTTTTTAAGGAACAGATCAAATTTCTGCAGAAACACTATAATTTTGTCACTATTGAACAGGTTATAAATGCATATAGGGGGGGGCATAGTGACAAATTGCCACCTCATGCCGTGCTTCTCTCTTTCGATGATGCTTATGCCGACCATTTTGAATATGTTTTCCCGATTTTGGAGCATGAGCATATTCAAGGTGCCTTCTATCCTCCAGTGAAGGCAGTTACAGAGCATACGGTACTGGATGTAAATAAGATACATTTTATTCTTGCCTCTACACCCGAAGATAATTTTCCCGTTTTATTGAATGAGATAAAACAGCTCATTCTGACCAATACGGATGAGTTCGGGTTAAAATCATACGATGAATATTTCAAGGAACTGGCAGTGGCTAACCGTTTCGATCCTGCCGAGGTTATCTTCGTAAAACGGCTGCTTCAAGTGGCTTTGCCTGAAGTATTAAGAAAGAGGATGGCTGATATTCTGTTTGAGAAAATTGTAGGTATTGAGGAATCTGCCTTTAGCAGGGAACTTTATATGTCGGTTGACCAAATCAAGTGTATGGTTGATTGTGGCATGCACATTGGCAGCCATGGTTATGACCATTATTGGCTAGGCTCATTGCCACGTGAGAAACAGGAATTTGAAATTAAGAAGTCCATCGAATTTATAAATGAAGTGGGTGGGGATGTCGACAATTGGACTATCTGTTATCCATACGGTGACCGTAATAAAGAAACCATTCAGCTGCTGAAGGAAAACGGATGCAAATTGGGCATGACTACCGATGTGGATTTGGCAGACCTTACTGACCATGAAGGCGATGCTATATTTAATCTTCCCCGGTTGGACACTAATGATTTGCCTAAAGATGCCAATGCGCCTGTCAATCAGTGGTATTAAATAATAATTCAACATACAGCAATGAACAACGCTGAAATCTGTGAATTCATTCACCATCTTTTTGGAACACAAGATTTTGTTCCCCTGAGTGCTCCCAAGTTTATCGGAAACGAGAAAAAATACCTCAACGAATGTATTGATACGACTTTCGTGTCAAGTGTCGGTGCTTTTGTTGACCGCTTTGAGCACGATATGGCTGTGTACACCGGTGCCAAGCGTGCCGTAGTCTGTGTGAGTGGTACCAATGCCCTTCACATGGCCATGCTGCTAGTGGGTGTAGAACGCGATGATGAGGTGCTCACCCAAGCTCTGACCTTCATCGCTACTTGCAATGCTGTCAGTTATATCGGAGCATATCCTGTTTTTATTGATGTGGACAAAGAAACGATGGGACTTTCGCCCCGAGCTGTCAAGGCATGGCTGGAGAGGAATGTGAACTGAAAGAAGGAGTTTGCTATAACAAGCGTACCGGTCGCCGTGTAAAAGCTTGTATTCCCATGCACACTTTCGGCCATCCCGTAAAAATAGATGAACTGGCGGATATCTGCCGTGAGTGGCATATCGAATTGGTTGAAGACGCAGCCGAAAGTATCGGCAGTTTTTATAAAGGCCGCCATACCGGTACATTCGGAAAGGTGGGTGCTATTAGCTTTAATGGAAACAAAACCATCACTACAGGTGGTGGAGGCATGTTGCTTTTCCAGGATGAAGAACTGGGCGCATACGCCAAGCACCTTACTACCCAGGCTAAGATACCTCATCGTTGGGAGTTTCGTCATGACCATATTGGTTACACCTACCGGATGCCGAATATCAATGCCGCTCTAGGTTGTGCCCAGTTGGAGAATCTAGACCGCTATGTGGCAGATAAGCGTGAAACAGCAGCCTGCTATGCTGAGTTTTTCAAGGGTAAGGAAGATATTACTTTTTTTACTGAACCTGCTGATTGCAAATCGAATTATTGGCTCAATGCGGTGGTACTAAAGGATAAGGCGGCTCAACTTGATTTTTTGGAGTACACAAATGATCATGGTGTGATGACCCGTCCCGTTTGGGAACTGATGAATCGACTGCTCATGTTCGAGCATTGCGAAACGGACGGGCTGGAGAATACCGAGTGGCTGGCTGACCGGGTGGTGAATATTCCTAGTAGTGTAAGATTAGATAAATGAAAAAAATCGCAGTTGTCACTGGTGCACGTTCAGAGTATGGACTGCTACGTTGGGTGATAGATGAGATACATCATGCTACTGAGTTACAGTTGCAGCTTATCGTTACAGGCGGACACCTGTCTCCCGAACAGGGGTTGACTTATCGTTGTATTGAGGAGGACGGATATGATATTGATGCTAAAGTCGATATGTTGTTGTCCTCGGATTGTGCTTCTGGTATAGCGAAATCTATGGGGATGTGCAGTATTGGGATGAGCGATGCTTTTCTGCATCTTCAGCCTGATATGATTGTTGTCTTAGGCGACAGATATGAGTTGCTTCCCATAGTTGGTACTGCTTTGGTGATGCGTATTCCGATAGCTCATATTTCAGGAGGTGACATCACTGAAGGAGCTATTGACAATGAAGTGCGCAATGCTGTTACAATGATGTCTACACTCCACTTTCCGGGTACTCAAACTTCTGCAGCCCGTATTGGTAGGATGATTGGAACTATGAAGAATGTTTTTGTTGTAGGTGAGACCAATTTAGATAATTTTTTACGTTTGTCGCTTTTGTCAGGAATGAATTAGCAGAGTCTTTAAATATTGATTTAGGTAAAAAATGGATATTGATGACTTACCATCCAGTAACTAAAGAAAGCCGTGAGAAGAATCTTTTCGATGTAAATAGTTTACTCTATGTGCTCCAGTCGTTAGGTGATGACTATGAAATACTAGTTTCTAAGTCTAATACAGATTTATATGGTTCGGATATTAATCAACTTTTAAATGATTATGTATGCAATAAGCCTTGTTTTCATTTGTTTACCTCGTTAGGACAGAAGTGTTATGTCAGCCTTCTTCCTCAGTTATATTGTATGATAGGTAATTCGTCCAGTGGAGTATATGAAACGGGTTATTGGAAGTTGCCTACGATTAATATAGGACATCGTCAAGAAGGCAGATATATGACATCTAACATTATTTGTTGCGATAATTGTTCTGAGTCTATTATTCAGTCTTTAAAGAAAATTGAAACAGACGAATTTCAGCAAATGTTAAAGTATGTTGATAATCCTTATGGTGATGGCAATGCTTCCAAACGTATTGTAGAACAGATAAAAATGTATTTTAATGCAATTAAGTAATCTAAAAACACCTTGTTTTATTTTGGATTCGGATAAGTTGGTATCTAATGTTTTGGAATTTAAAAGAGCTTTGAACAGTCGTTTTTCAAACCATTGCATTGGATACTCAATTAAGACGAATTCACTTCCTTATATGTTGCACATGCTTAATGAGTTGGGATGCTATGCTGAAGTAGTATCTTATACAGAGTATGCATTAGCTTTGCAAGTTGGTTTTGAGAAGAGCCATATTGTATATAATGGTCCAGCTAAAGATAAGGAGACTTTTTTAGATGCAATAAAGAATGGTGCATATGTAAATATAGATACAAAACGTGAAATAGAATGGTTGAATGATTTGAACAAACAGCATTCTTATAAGGTCGGCATTCGTGTCAATTTGAATTTAGGGAAGATTTCGCCAGAAGATGCTAAAGAGGGTGAATCGGATAGCAGATTTGGTTTTTCGTTTGAGAATGGAGAACTGGAAGAAGCAATAAATAAAATTCAATTATGCAAAAATGTAAAACTTGGAGGTTTGCATCTGCATCGTACTTCATTGACTCGTTCTTTAAATGTTTATAGGAATATTTGCAAATATGCTATTCGGATCATTAATTCATTAGGTCTAGAACTTGATTATATTGATGTTGGTGGTGGTTATTTTGGTGACAAGCCTAATGCACCTACTTATAAAGAATATGTGGACACTATCTATTCAAGTTTGTTAGAGGAAGGGATTGATGTTTCTAAAATGAAAGTCATAGTGGAACCAGGAAATGCAATAGTTGCTTCACCTTTTAGTTTTTTATCGGAGATCATTGATACAAAAAAAATAGGTGACTCTCAAATTATAGTAACTGATGGTTCTCGTAATGATGTGGACCCTTTTTTCCTGAAAAAAGACTATTTTAAATCTTTCATCAGAAAGCAAGAGGAAAAAGTGTTCATTGATTCACAAATGGTTGTAGGATGTAGTTGTTTGGAGTATGACAAGCTTTTTACACTTCAAAATCAGCCATTACTAAATGTCGGTGATAGAATACTTTACCAAAATGTCGGTGCATACACTATGACTTTATCACCACTGTTCATTCGATTTTTTCCTAGAGTTTATTTGAAAACTTTAAATGGTTATGAGATAATTAGAGAGGAATGGACTGTCAATGATTTAAAGCAATAACAATAAACTTTATAGTTATGAATAATATTCTGTGTTGTAATGCGGGCCGTAGAGGGCGTTTAATGATAGATATGCGTAAGACTATCGGTGATAGTGGTAATGTGGTTGCTACAGATAACTGGTCGGTAGCCCCAGCAATATTTTTCGCAAACAAGCAATATGTAGTTCCTAAAATTACACATCCAAATTATATTCAAGAAGTACTGGTATTTGTAAGAAAGAAGATATTAAAGCTATTTTTACTTTAATCGACCCTGAAATAGATCTTTAGCATCAAATAAAAAGAAGTTTGAAGAAATTGGTGTTCTTCCTCTTTGTCCTTCTAAGCAAACTGCTGATTTGTGCTTTGATAAGTACAGTATGTACCTGTATTTAAAAAATCATGGTGTTAATACACCGCTACTTTCCATGAATTAGATGATTTCAAAGCTGCATACTTCAAAGGTGAAATTCAATTTCCTGTTTTCATCAAACCACGTACAGGTAGTGGTAGTGTTGGAGCGCATAAGGTCAATACCATGCAGGATTTGGAAAACTATTATGCTGAGAATGCTTTCGATTATATCATTCAGGAGTTTATGCAAGGTGATTGCGATGCAGATGCTTATATTGATTATTATTCAAAGGAAGTGGTTTCTATTTTTTCAAAAAAGAAAATTGAAACTCGTATCGGTGGGGCCAGTAAAACTATTTCATTCAAAGACCAGCGTTTGTTTGACTTCGTGCAGTCTTTTATGCATCTTTTCGACTTTGCTGGAGCAATCGATATGGATTTCTTTTTTAGAGATGGAGAGTACTATCTGTCTGAAATAAATCCTCGTTTTGGCGGAGCCTATTTGCATGCGTATGGTGCTGGAGTTGATTTCTTTAAACTGATCATCAATAACATTAATGGTGTTACCAATGAAGTTCGCATTGGTGATTATGATGAAGGTGTGCTCATGTTGATGTATGATGATGTAGTCATAACTAAGGAAGTTGACCTTTTAAGAGATTATCATGATTAATCACGTTTATATAATAGCCGAAGCCGGAGTGAATCACAATGGTCGGTTGGATTTGGCTCTTCAGCTCTGTAATGCCGCCAAAGATGCGGGAGCTGATGCCGTGAAATTTCAGACATGGAAAACAGAGAAGATTGTTACTCGGAATGTTGAATTAGCTGTTTATCAGGAGAATAACATATCCGATAAGACCAAATCACAGTTTAAGATGTTGAAAGAACTTGAATTGAGCTATGATAATTTTGAAGTAGTGAAAAATCATTGTGATGAGATAGGTATCCAGTTCCTTTCTACTCCTGATGAAATAGATAGTCTAGACTTTCTTTGTAATTTTAATTTGCCTTTCATCAAGCTGGGATCGGGAGATGTTACCAATATTCCTTTTCTTCGTCTTGTTGGTAGCAGACATATTGATGTTGTCCTTTCTACAGGAATGTCGTATCTCGGTGATGTAGAGATAGCATATCGCACCTTGATAGAAGCAGGAGCTAAAAGTGTTTCTTTACTTCATTGTACTACTAACTATCCATGTCCCATGCATGAAGTAAATCTTCGGGCTATACAAACTCTTAAGGATGCATTTCATTGTTCCGTAGGTTATTCAGACCATACAATGGGTGTGGAAGTACCTGTTGCAGCTGTAGCAATGGGAGCTGAAATCATAGAGAAACATTTTACGCTTGATAAGGAAATGGACGGTCCTGACCACAAAGCCTCCCTCAATCCCGAGGAACTCAAACAAATGGTTGTCGCCATCCGTCATATAGAACAAGCTTTAGGTGATGGCATCAAACAGCCTAATGAGAGTGAGAAACAAATTTCAGAAGTAGTGCTCAAACGTATTGTGGCGGCTACACCAATAAAGGAAGGTGAGGTGCTCTCGGCGGATAATATGACTGTGAAACGCAGTACCGTTGGTTTGAAAGCTTCTTTATGGGATTTGGTAAACGGGCGTATAGCTACCTGCAATTATGCTATAGACGAACCTATTATCATTTAAAAATAGACAATAGTAATGAATATACTTGTAATAATTCCTGCACGTGGTGGAAGTAAAGGAATACCTCACAAGAATGTTAAGGAATTAAATGGAAAACCGTTGATATGCTATAGCATTGATGCGGCTCGTCAGCTTACCACCGATGAGAATATTTGTGTTTCTACTGATGATGATGTCATTATCAAGGTTGTAGAGGATTATGGCTTGAAAGTTCATTTTAAACGCCCTGCAGAGTTGGCTACAGATTGTGCAGGAACAAATGGAGTACTGCTCCATGCTTTGGAGTTTTATGAGAAACAAGGTCGTAAATATGATGTAGTAGTTTTGTTGCAACCCACTTCTCCTTTTCGTGAGACTAAATCATTGAAGGAGGCTGTGGCTTTGTATACTTCTGACATAGATATGGTTGTTTCGGTGAAAGAAGCGGCAACTAATCCATATTATAATAGTTTTGAGGAGGATGCTGAAGGCTTATTGGTCATCAGCAAAGGGGATGGTACTATTGAACGGCGTCAGGATGCACCTAAGGTATGGGAGTTTAACGGTTCTATTTATGTGATTAATAGCACTCGCCTTAAAGAAGTAGGTTTGTCCAAACTCAATAGAATACGTAAATATGTTATGGATGATCTTCATTCAATAGATATTGATAGTATGTTTGACTGGTATATGGCGGAAAAGGTAATCAGTAGTCATCTTATTGAAAATTAATTTATATGAATTGCTCTCATATTATTCTCCAATCTTTCTCTATTATTGATGCCATTCGCTGCATCAATGAGATTCACAATGAACCACTGGTGCTCTTTGTGGTAGATGAGAACAAAAGGATGCAAGGTACCCTTACCGATGGTGATGTGCGTCGTGCCTTGATTAAAGGTATAGATGTGGATGCTCCTATTAGTGAGGCCATGCATCGTAATTTTAACTTTTTACGTCGCGGAGTGAACGATAGAGTGGAGGATATTCACCACCAACGTGATTTAAGGATGCGTTTGGTACCCATACTTGATGAAGAAAATCATATTTGCGAAATCATCAATTTGGAACATTATGTAACTAAATTGCCAATTGATGCTGTATTAATGGCCGGTGGTAAGGGGGAACGCCTTCGTCCGTTAACGGAGAAAACTCCTAAGCCCCTAATTAAGGTAGGTGACAAGTGTATTATTGATTATAATATTGATCGTTTGCTTTCATACGGTTTGAATCATATATCTGTAACGGTTAACTATCTTGGCGACCAGATTGAGGAACATTTCCGGGAGGAACGTGATGGGGTGAAGATAGTTACTGTGCGTGAACCGAAATATCTAGGTACCATTGGCAGTATCAAGTTCGTGGAAACTTTTTACAATGATACGGTGCTGGTAATGAACTCAGACCTCTTTACGAATATTGATTTTGAGGATTTTTTCCTTCATTTCTGTCAGCATGATGCTGACATGAGTGTGGCAGCTGTGCCCTACGTAGTGAAGGTGCCATACGGTGTGTTCAATCTCAAAGGACGAGAAATCAAGGGCGTTACCGAGAAACCTACCATCAGTTATTATGCAAACGCCGGTATATACCTTATCAAACGCAAATTGCTTGACCTTATTCCTGATGATATCTTCTTTAATGCCACTGACTTCATGGATAAACTCATAGAACAGGGATACAAGGTGATTCGCTATCCTATTAGTGGATATTGGCTGGATATTGGTCAGCATGATGAATTGGCTAGGGCAAGGGAGATGGTGAAACATTTGAAATAAATTTGAAATACAATATACAATGTATAAAATTGCAGTTATTGGTGCCGGACAATTGGGTAGCCGTCATTTGCAAGGACTCAAATTGTCCAAACTAAAATCTGATATTTGGGTGGTTGATAATAATCCAAATTCACTTCAAATAGCGCAACAACGTTATGAAGAAGGTGAAGTGAACAGTAATCAAACTATTTATTACATACAACTTATCGATCAATTGCCTGCTGAATTAGATCTGGTAGTCATAGCTACTAGTTCAAAACCACGATTAACGATTTTAAAAAGTTTACTTGCAAAAGTGAAAGTGGTCAATATCATTTTAGAAAAATTTTTGTTTACAGGACTGGCTGATTATGATGAAGCCGCACAGTTGTTGCAGATCAATCACGTCAACGCATGGGTAAACTGTCCGCGACGTCTATTTGGCTTTTATGCAGAAATCGATTCAATGATAGATAAGCAAAAGCCTCTTGTTATGGAATATGCTGATTCTAATTGGGGATTATGTTGCAATTCTATACACATGATAGACATATTTATGATGCTGTCAGGAGAAAAAGCCTATATCGCTGATTTTTCTGGAATTATACCTCAGGTTAAGGATAGCAGGCGTAATGGATATATAGAATTTGATGGCATCGTAAATGTATCAACTCCCAATGGAAGTACCTTACGACTGACTTGTGTGGATGATGATACTGTTCAGCATCAGATGACTATTATCAATGGCTCTTATCATATTATTATTAATGAGCCGGAAGGATTTATGTCTGTTGATGGTAATAAACAGCCCGTTCATATAAAATATCAGAGTCAATTGACTGGTGTTGTAGCTGATGAAATTCTGTTAAATGGTAATTGCAAACTTACTACTTATGCCGAATCGTCAAACTATCATAAAGTATTTCTAAAAGGTATACTGGGTGTTTATAATAAAGTGACGGGCGATATGCATGACAGATGCCCTATCACATAATAAATATAAGATGTAATTATATGATTTGGATTATAGGAACAGGAACCATTGCATTGGAATATGCAAAGATCTTGGATCAATTGGAACATGAATTTATAGCAGTAGGACGTAGTGGTAAGAATGCAGACGAGTTTATTGAGGCCGGAGCTAAAGAGGTAGTTTCTGGTGGATTAAATAATTACCTGGCGGCTTCTCCAACTACTCCTCAAAAGGTTATTGTAGCTACAAATGTAGATCAGTTGGCTGAAGTCACTGTAAGTTTGCTGAACTTTGGTATAAAAGATATTTTGGTGGAAAAACCTGGATTTTGCTGTCCCGAAGAAATTACACCCGTAGTTCAGTTAGCACAAGCTAAAAATGCTCATGTTCTTCTCGCATACAACCGTCGCTTCTATTCCAGCGTATTGGCTGCTGAGAAGATTATTAAAGAGATGGTGGAATAACCTCTTTTAATTTTGAGTTTACTGAGTGGGGGCATGTAATTGAAACATTGGATTATTCGCATAATATCTTCGATAATTGGTTCTTCGCCAATTCTTCTCATGTAGTAGATCTTGCTTTTTTCCTAGGAGGCGAACCCCAAGAAATTTCTTGTTTTAGTGCAGGGGAATTGTCATGGCATAAACCTGCTGTATTTTCAGGAGCAGGTATCACTAACAAGGGGGCTCTATTCTCGTATCAAGCTAACTGGAATGCTCCCGGTCGTTGGGTGGTAGAAGTATTGACCACAAAGCATCGTTTGTATTTTAAACCGATGGAAACTCTTCAGATCCAGGAAAAAGGTAGTGTGGCTATCAAGCCTGTTGAAATAGATAATCAATTGGATATAGATTTTAAACCTGGTTTTTATTTACAGACTAAGGCGTTTGTAGAGGGAGATTATGGACGGTTCTGTATGGTGGAAGAACATGTGAAACATGTAAATGCTATTTATAAAAAAATAGTAGAAGAATAATGTATAAAGTAATGAGTATTAAGGATTTATCAACCTGTTTTTTCTTGCGAAATTCTATATATAGTCCCGCTCAGCAAACTAAGATAAAAGGTACAGGAAAGCGAAATACAAACATTGAGATTTTAAGAATTTTGTTGATGCTCATGGTCTGTTTCTTGCATCTTGCAGTTCATGGATATGGTTACTTCTCACATAATACACATCCTTTAAATAATGTTTCAGACCATTCATTTTTACTATCTCTTTTAGTTTCACTAACGATACCAGCTGTTAATACTTACGTATTGATTTCAGGCTATTTTGGAATTAAATTTAAGTGGAATAGTGTGTTTTCGCATTTCAAGCCTTATTTTTTAGTTTTATTACTTACTTTATTACTTCTATTTATTCGGATTATTTTTCTCATATAAATATCGTTGGGGTAATATTCCCTATATCAACAGGTAGATGGTGGTTTCTCACCGCTTATTTTTTGCTGATGTTACTTGCTCCATTTATTGAAATAGCACTTGAAAGAGTTAGTAGAAAGCAATTATTGTACACGCTCATATTATATTTTTGTATAAATACAATTGGCCCTTATCTTAGACCAGTAAATATAGGGGAGAATCTACAGAATTTTATTTTTATATATTTATTAGGTGCTTATTTAAGACGGATCGATAAGAGTAAAATTAAATCAAAATACATATTATCTGTATTTATTATTTCAACAACTCTAATTCTAGTTTTGATGAGTTTTGTAATTGCCATAGTTAATGAAAAAAGCATTTCGACTGCTCTTCAGTTGTTTCTTCAATACAGGAATCCATTAATATATATACAAAGTGTTTCACTCTTACTTCTGTTCTTAAACTTTCATCCATTTTGTAATCAAAGTCTTAATAGCCTTTCTAAAAATGTATTTTCAATATATCTGTTGTCTGAGGGATTAGGTTATGGAATATATACATTATGGGCATCAATTATGGAAATTAGTATAATTTTAGGTTTGTCTTTTATCTTTTTATTATCTGCTATCGCAATAATACTGGATAGAATTAGAGGGGGGATTTTTAGTAAGATAATGTTTTTATCAAAAAATAAATAAACTTATAACATGAAAGTAGTACTTCTTGCAGGTGGTTTTGGATCACGAATATCAGAAGAAAGCGTGTTTAAGCCTAAACCCATGATTGAAATAGGTGGAATGCCAATTTTATGGCACATAATGAAAGAATATGCTTATTACGGACATAATGAATTCATAATATGTGCAGGTTACAAGCAGGAATATATCAAAGAATGGTTGCACACTATTTCCTTCATCATAGTGATGTTACTTTTGATTTCCGAAATGGAAAGAATGAAATGACCGTACACCATAGTCTTCTTGAAAATTGGCAAGTAACCGTTGTAGATACAGGATACAACACAATGACAGGTGGACGGATAAAACGCATACAAGAGTATGTACAGGATGAGCCTTTCTTAATGACATATGGTGATGGAGTCTGTGATGTGGATATTAATAAATTAATTCAATTCCATAAACAGCAAGGCAAGATTGCAACATTAACGGCTGTAAAACAAATGCAAGAAAAAGGAGTATTAGATATTGGTGGTGATAATGCCGTGAAAGCATTCCGAGAAAAGAACGTAAAAGATGGTGCACCGATAAACGCTGGATATATGGTGCTAGAACCTGAAATTTTTAATTATCTATCGGATGATACGTGTGTTTTCGAACAAACTCCACTGATGAAATTGGTTGAAGAAGGCGAATTAATGTCTTATGTTCACACAGGCTTTTGGCAGTGCATGGATAACATCCGTGAAAAAGCCACTCTTGAGAAACTTTTAGCAAATGGAACTGCACCTTGGAAGAAATGGGACAGGGCAATTCCCAATAACCCTTATAATGAATAATTATGGATATATTGAATTTCTATAAAGGTAAATCGGTTCTTGTAACCGGTCACACGGGATTTAAAGGAGCATGGCTGTGCAAAATGCTAACTTTAGCAGGAGCTAAGGTAACAGGATACGCCCTTAATCCTCCCACATTTCCTTCATTATTTGAAATAGCTGAAATCAAACA
>ERZ859937.589-NODE-589-length-14622-cov-18.736596_pt1 | contig 14622 bp, 13 predicted proteins | sample MGYA00509985_ERZ859937 | MGnify/ENA primary metagenome ERZ859937 (study PRJEB30046, sample SAMN00715169) | human gut metagenome | study: EMG produced TPA metagenomics assembly of the A metagenome-wide association study of gut microbiota in type 2... | reverse complement strand
TAATGGTTAGGATACAAGATTCTCAATCTTGGCATAGGGGTTCGATTCCCCTATCCACTACAAACGATAGGGTATGTACACTGAGTATTCAGAGTATATACCCTTTTTCTTGTTGATAACCAGTGAGTTATGGTGCCTCATTGGTTTTGAGAAGTTAAGAAAAGTATATTACCTTTGTATAAAATAGGCTACAATGTTTTCCTAAAAGAAACATGAAGATTTCTTCATTTTAGGGGTGATTGATTTACGGAAAGCTTGTCTATAAGAGTAGAAACAAGAAGAAAATGACGTAATGACTGAAGATAATGAACAGCAAATGGAACAGCTGTTTCACGACCATTACGAACGGATGTATCGCTTAGCCTTTGCCTTGCTACATGACAACGATGTGGCGAAGGATGTGGTGAGCGATGTGTTCTCAAGGTTGTGGGACAAACAGCTGATTCCTGACCAGGCTTACTTGATGCGGAGCGTGAAGAATGCTTGCATCAATATTATGGCCAAGAAGAAACGGGATGAAAGGCTTAAGCTGCTTCTTCCTCTCTCGGAAGAGAAACTGACGGAGGAAGAGTCTTACCGCCTGGAAGAACGATGGCAAGCAGCGGTGGATTGCATCGACAATGACTTGACCAATCAAACAGCTTCCGTTATCCGATTGTGCTATCGCGAAGGCATGTCGTATAAGGATACGGCAGAAGAACTGGGCATCAGCATCTCGGCTGTGAACAAGCACATCGTGAAAGGTTTGCGAACGCTCAGAGAAAAGTTGAAAGGAAAGTAGCATAACGATTTTTCTATTGTATGAAGACGTCCTTACAATAGAAACCCTAAAATGAAGAAAAGAAAATGAAACAAGAATTATATAGTATAGATTCTCAGAAATGGGATATGCTCCTTGAACTCTTGGAGCATCCTGAAAAGTATTCCGAAACCCAGAAGGCTGAACTTTTGGGCGATGAGGAAATGAATGAAATCTATCAGCAGATGGTTGAAACCCGACAGGCTTTTGATTTCGACAAGTCGAATGAAGAAATGAAGATGCCTTCGGTTGATGCTGAATGGAAGAAGCTGAAAGAGGAAAAGCAGAACTGTACCAAAGCGGTTTCTCTTTGGAGTCCGATGAGAAAGGTGGCAGCCGTTGCTGCAGTCCTTGTTGTCTCAGGCTTCGCCTTTGCAGCCATTCATCTGGCTTTGCTTTCTCGTCAGACATCAGACCAGAACAATACCGAACTCATTGCAGCAAGCAAGGATTCTGTGCTGGAGGTTTCTTTCACTCGGAAAGCTAACATAGAAGAAAAGGCAGATTCTGCAAGTATTGCCAAGTTTCCGTTGGTTTATGAAAACGCTGAGCTTCAGAATATCCTGACCCCTATATCAGAGCATTTCCATCTTAAGGTGACTTATCAGAACGAGTCGGCCCGACATATCCGTCTGTTTCTTCAACTGAAGGAGGATATGAGCATAGATGATATCATCAAACTGATGAATCATTTCGAGAAAGTGAACATTCGTCATGAAGGTCAAACCCTAATAGTGGAATAAGATGAAAAGATTAAGATACGTTATATTGCTCGTGGGCTTGATGAGCATTTCTCTTCACTCCGCTTATGCCCAACGCATTACCCACAACTTCCGCAACACTTCGATGTCGGAAGCTCTCATCGTCCTTGCCAAGAGCACAAAGGATTATCACATCAATTTCATATATGATGAGTTGGAGGACTTCACGGTTACCACTGATGTGGTGAAGCGAACCGCTCCTGATGCCATCAGGCAAATCATTGGTTTCTATCCGATGAAGATGACGATAGATGGCGACAATATATTCGTGGAATGCACGCAGAAATCATCTACAAAAATGATTGGTCGCGTAGTTGACAGCAATAATCGCCCGATAGATTTTGCCAATGTAGCGTTGCTTAATGTGGGTGACTCTTCATTGATAAATGGTGGTGTGACTAACGAGAACGGTCAGTTTGTGATTCCCAGCAAAGCCCGTAAGGCAATAGTAAGGGTGAGTTGTGTGGGCTATCAGACCGTATTCCACTCATACAATACCGGTATGATAGGAGCAATCGTTCTGCATGAGAATACGATAAACCTTAAAGGCGTGAAGGTAAAAGCTATGCGCGAGAACATAAAGTTGGGACAGGAGGGTATGATTGTTGATATAGAACACTCCGATCTTAACAAGATTGGTACAGCAACTGATGTGTTGCGCGAAATGCCTCGCGTTGATGTCAGTTCGGATGGAACGGTGAATGTGTTTGCCAAAGGTTCACCGCTTATCTATATCAACAATCGACAGGTGAGAGATCTTAACGAACTGCATCAACTTAAGTCGGATAATATAAAGAATGTAGAGATTGTCACCGCACCAGGTGCTAAATATAATGCAGAGGTTAAGTCCGTAATACGTATCAATACAATACGCCGTCAGGGCGAAGGATGGAGTGGCGAGAACTATACTACTACAATGTTCAACAAGTGGTGGGGTGGCTCGCAATACATGTCGTCAATATATCGTACTAATAAGGTAGAAGTATTTGGTGAACTATGGGGTTCAACGACACCCGGAGGTGAGGATAATGTATTGTCTAACGAAATCAATGGTACGAAGAATATATTCATTGAACAGGCAGCACCGCTTAAGTATCGTTCAAAAGGAGCCGGAGCTAAGGCTGCCTTTGCTTATTCCATAGATGATGACAATACATTTGGATTGAGCTACGAAAATCAGTCGGGTTTGGGCAAAGGAGAGATGACCGGCTCTTATCAGAAGATAATGGAAAACGGAAAGCAAACAGCATTCGTAAACGAAGCGGCCAATATGAGTGATTGCTTTAGTCCTACACATAACGCTAATGCATATTATGTAGGTAAGATAGGCAAGTTGGGTGTGGATTTCAACGCTACTTATTTCTGGAAAAAGAAAGGTAGGACGATGTCAATCAAAGAGAGCAGTGCAGATATTGAGAGTCGCGACGTTCATACACGCAATAGACAGCATAGTGATATGGCTGCTGCCAAACTCATTCTGTCTTATCCCGTTTGGAAGGGAACGCTAAGTGTAGGCACCGAATTTACATCCTCACGTATTCGTGGCGAATACGCTAATGCCGAACAATATGTCGCTGCGTCGAATACAAAGATAGAGGAACATAACATTGCTGGCTTTGCTGAGTATGGCTTGAAGTTTGGCGACATCACGGTAAATGCAGGTGTGAGATACGAGAATGTAAAGTCCGATTATTATTCATTTGGTCAATGGCAGGCTGGGCCGAGTCGTAGATATTCCGATTGGTTCCCTTCTGCTTCTATGTCATGGAATAGTGGTAAATGGGCATTGCACCTTGCTTATACATGCAAGACTCAGCGACCCAGCTATAACAGTCTGCGTGATGAGGTGCAGTATGACAACCGCTATACTTATGAGGGTGGAAATCCATATATCCGTCCTTGTATAATAAATAATGTGGACTTGAATGTGGTGTACGATTGGTTGTCGTTCAATGCCGGCTACAACTATATCGACAAACCTATGGTGTGGATTGCAACGCTCTATCAAGGCAAGGACATCACCTTTATGCGCAATGTTAACTTCAATCATAGTAAGGACGTGTATGTGTCGATAGTGGCTTCGCCCCGTTTCGGTTGGTATAATCCTATGGCAGAGATTGACTACACACAGTCGTTCTTGTGTATTGACGGTTTCGATATCAACAAACCGACAAACAGACCGTGCTTCAATTTCCGTCTAAACAATCGTTTCAATATAACGTCTACGCTGAAGGCTTTCCTGAATATGCGATATAAAACAAGCCGACTTTATGATCTTCAATATTCCAAACAGTTCGCTCAAGTAGACGTGAAGTTCACTAAGTCGTTTCTCAACGACGCTCTTGTATTAGGCGTTTATGCCAACGACTTGTTCAAAACCGATAAGGAACGTTGGACAATGTATGGCAACCGTAATGTAATGACAAAAGATTGTTATGGCTATACGCGCTGCGTGGGTATGACCTTGTCGTACAACTTCAATACTGCAAAGAGCACGTACAAGGGCACGGGTGCAGGTAATACTGAGAAGAACCGCCTGTAATAAAAAATGCAGAGGCTATGGTGTTCTTGCCATAACCTCCGCATTCTTACTCTTGATTCTCTTCATTGAATATACGTTCGAATGTATTTCTTAGCGCATCCTTGTTGTTCAGGGCGTCGCGTATTTCCTTCAGCTTCTTCTCGTTGGGTGAGTTTGTCATCCAAAGGCGGATGTATCCGTGCGACGAATACTTCTGGTCCATATGCTGCAGAAAGCGTTCCCAATGTTCTTCCTTAGTCTTTTCGGGGTAGTGGGTAAGTCCATACTGAACTGTGCGGCGGAAGATATGTTCGGGCTCAAGGTCACGGTCGGCTTCGGCAACAATCTTGCCGTATATGCTGCGTGGGGCGTGCGATGCCGAAGCACGATGGTCTTCCACAGCTTCCTTCATTATCTTTATCTGCTCCTCGCTGAACCATCGTCTCAGTCTACGGTCTGCCATAAGTATCTTTCCGCTTGATATGTGGTGTATAGCTCGTGGTCCTTCAAGCCCAAGATCGTGGTAGGCGGCAATAGCATATGCCATATTGATGTCGGCTCCAGTAGAAAGAGCGAGTGCGAGCGAGTTCTTTATTACAAGATTAGCGTGGTTCAAGTTGTGTGCTTTGTCGAAATTATTGTATCTTGGCAATATGTTGCGCTCGACAAATTCCATAAGGTCGAGGCTTACGATTCTTGTATCCATGAGCGAATGATATTATGATTTACTTGCAAAATTAATCTATTATAGTTAATTTTGCAAGAAACAAGATGCTTTTAAATGTATAAAATCTAAGTTTTCAATTTAAAATCAATGAAATAAAGATGATAGAATCGAATGTAAAGGTAAACTCTGTCAAGGCGTGGTTTCTTGCTGCACGGCCTAAGACGTTGACAGGTGCAGCTGTGCCCGTTATGATTGGCATTTCGGCAGCGGTGGCTATGTATGGCAGTAGTGTCAGGGTTGTACCGGCTGTGTTGTGTATGCTTTTTGCGTTGGTGATGCAGATTGACGCCAACTTTGTCAATGATTATTTCGACTTTATGAAGGGTACAGACGATGAACAACGTCTTGGACCTAAGCGAGCGTGTGCACAAGGATGGATAACTGCTGCCGCCATGCGTAGCGGTTTGCTTTATACTACTATCCTGGCATGTGCCGTGGGATTGCCATTGGTCTACTTTGGTGGATTGGAGATGATACTCGTAGGCTTTGCATGTGTGGTGTTCTGCTTTCTGTATACCATTTCGTTTTCGTATATAGGACTGGGCGATGTGCTTGTGCTTGTATTTTTCGGACTCGTTCCTGTGTGCATGACCTATTGGCTTGTGGCTCCTCCCACACCTCTTATGTCGATGCCTTGGCCTGTGATAGTGCTCTCCGTTGCTTGCGGACTCATCATCGATACGTTGCTTGTAGTAAACAACTATCGCGACATTGACAACGACCGACGTGCAGGCAAGCGCACCTTGATAGTGCGTATTGGCGAGCGTGGCGGACTGCTGCTTTATATATTTCTTGGATTGGCAGGTACTATATTGGCTATTGCTGGCATCATATATCTGAATTGGCACGATGGTCAATTCATGCAGTCGGTAATGTCGCTTTATATTCCGTTCCATCTGAGAGCCTTCACAGAGATGCGACGCATAAGGAAGGGTGCCGAACTCAACAAGGTGCTTGGAATGACGGCACGCAACATGTTTATATTCGGTGTGCTTGTATCGGTAGCCTTGTTATTTGCTTGGCTTTAAAGTTTTTATAAACAAAAAAATCCGCAATACTCGAGAAATCGGTATTGCGGATTTTTTTGTTTATGCTGTTTTTTGTTTATGCTGTTTTGAATATTAGTTGAAAAAGTTCCAGCTAACACCAAATCTGAACACTCGTTGGTTGAGTGGGTAGTGCGGTGTAAGGAAGTAGTTGCGTGATCCTTGTCCTGCATTGACGTGGCTCATCATCACGAAGAATCTAGTACGCTGCAGGTGGAAGTTGGCGTATACGTTTACGATAGGGTAGTTGCCCACTTCTGTGCGGTTGTCACCCTTCTGTACGGCATATTGTCCGAGTGCCGGATTGTAGTCGGGAGCATAGTACTTTGTGAAGAATCGTGCATCGGCTCCGAAGTCGCATTTCAATACACGTGCAATCTTGAATCTCAAGAACAGATTGGTGTATATGTTAATGTCGGGTACTGGCAGTGATGCATCGTCCGACGACTTTTGGTATGTGATGACGTTGTCCCAATGCAGCGGTCCGAGTTTCAGTTTTTGCTGCAGTTCGAGTGTTAACAGACTTATTGCTCCGCTTTTCTGCTCCACGCTGAGCGTGTTTCCGGTGCGTCCGAAGTCGTCTGTTATGTTATATCCCATTGCAAAGAACGTATGGTTCTTTATGTTGTCGAATGCAACACGAATGGTTGTATTTGTCTTTTCATAACTGAATTTTCCTTCTACACGAGTGTGGGTTATCTTCGACATATCGTCGTTGTCCCACCAGAAGTGCTTTGAGTGGTAGTGACGATAGTAGAATGAAGGGTTCAGTCGGTGGAAGAAGCCACTTGCCTGCAAGCGTACCGTGTCGCCAAACAGTTTGAAGTTAACGTCTGCATTTGCATCAATCTTAATTTGTCCGGCATCTTTGCCCGTAATCCATGTCTCGGCAGTAGCATCGTAATGCAATGTCTTGCCTTGCGACTTTATCAGCTGTGCGCCTATACTGAGGTTATGCTCGTCATACGCCTTTGCTGCTTCTGTTTCGGTTGGCAGAGTGAAATGTCGCAAGTCGGATGTCACGAAAGCTTTCAATCCTGCTTTGGCCCATTTGTTGAATCCTTCGAGCAACGATATGGCAAACGTGTTTTGCAGACGATAGTGTGTTGTCTTGTCGTAGATGGAGTCGCCCGAATAACATCCTGCTGTTTTGTACGTTTCAGCATAGAAATCTTGTGGAGTTTCGTATGCCTGATAGATGCGACTGTAGGTGTCAAATTTCATAGTATGTATGAAGCTTGTCACTGGAACGTATTCGCTTTTCAGCCACATTGTATCTTGTGCAGCCTTGGCTGCAAGAGCATTCAAGCTGTCGGCTGCAGCCTTACCGTTTACTGCAATTCGCTCAGACGGAGCTTTTGTTGCTGTCGAGTCTGTTGGAATGTTAGTATTTACCACTCGTGCGTTGCTGGGTCGTCCGCTAAAGGTTTGCTTCTTGAAATTCTTTTCGTCAAAGTCGCGTCCCTCGCGTTTGGCTTTGCGGCGTGCCTCTTCCATGTCCTTCTGTTCCTTGTTCTCCTTTTGTGAAGCCATGGCAAACTTACGCGCTTCGATTTCCTCGTCGCTCATCTTCACCTTTCTGCTGAAGCCGAGACTATAGCGATGGGTCAGGAATATATGCGTATTGTTGTTGCGGTTCCAGTTGCGCTCAAGTACAGTTGGAATTTCGTTGGTGGCATAGTCGTCGTTGAAACTCTCCGGATGCTTGATGTATTCGTCATTGGTAATACCGCCATTCTCAGTGACTTTCTGATTGAGAGTTGAGAATATGAGGTGAGCTTGGTATCGGTCGCCAATGTATGAACCGTACATCAGGTATTTGAAGTGTGATGTACTTTGGTTAGAATAGTAACCACGGCCGTATAGATAGTCGATGTTAAAACCAACGCCAAGTCGTTTGCCGGCATTTACAGCAAATTTGGCTTTGAATCGGTCTTCACCGTTGGTGCGGTCGCCTGCTGTGTTGTAGTCCAGATTGGTGAGTGGTGAAAGGGTGTTTGTGAAGTGAAACTGGTCAACCGGCGATACTACATAGTCGTATGGTTGTGTGAACAGAAACTGGTCGGTCTCTGCTCTGTTTATGAAGATACGGTTGATTCGTGGTGCTCCAAGGTTTCCGGTGGTATTGTGTTCGCCACGCAGTCCGGTGGTGAAAATTGTATTCGGATACATGTACGACATTGTGTCCACCTCAGCCGTACGGCGGTCGCCAAATCTTTGGTCGACAGTCCATACCTTTATGCCCTTTGGAATCTCCTTGTCTGTACCGAGCGAGTCGGCCATATTGCGGCTCGATCTTTGGCTGGCTGTGCCGTCGGGCGACATCTGGCCGAATTGATCAAACTGGTTACCGTTTCTATTGTCTATCTGCGCCACAGTCTTGCCGACTGCCGTTGTCAGTAATAGTGCGACGACCAGTATGAGTCTTGTTGCTGACTTTATCATATTCGTTGTTATTGGCGTATAAATCTGAAACAACATTCAGCTATCTTGAACGCCATTGCGGTGAGTATTACTATTGTGCCTATTGTACGGTCTTGAAAATAGAAGATTGCCATACCTGCAATCGCACCCAACATGAATATAATGTTGAGCACGTTGCGTATCTTGAAGTATTTGTCTTCAGATTTGTCAGGTCTTCTATGTCTCGGATGTATCGCGCTGCTGTTTTGCTCTATATCCGTTGTTTTTTGTTCTTGGTCAATCATATATGTTATATATGTCTTGTTTTTCTGTTTATTGTAACTGTGCTTTATTTCAGCGCATCGTCAAACATTTTGAATATCTGGTCCTTGCGGTCGATGGTTTTCTTGCGGAATTTTGCCGAACCTGGTATAAGTTTGTTGCCTTTCTTGTTGACAGCGTATTTGTCGGTAATCCATTTTTCGGCAGTTGTCTTCAATCCGGTCGAACGGTTCTCCTCGTAAGTGTAGCTGATGCGCTCAAGTGTCAGGTGCAGCTTGTTGTCCGAGCAGTTGGCTATAATTATGTAGCTCATTTTGGTGCGGTCGAGCGAGATGAAGCTTTTGCTGAATTCGAGCCACTCTTGATAGCGAGCCACGATGCTGAAAGCCTTACGGTTGATGAGAGCTATGCTGCTGTTTATCTGTTCTGGCTTAGCTGTCAGACTGTCGAGTGTTGTGTATACTATGTCGTATATTTGCTGTGCGCTCTTGCCCTTCACGTCAATGTCGTGTGTGAAAACTACCTTGCCGTCAACTTCAGGCACTGCTCCTTTTTGTATATATTTCCAGTCCTTGATGTCCTTGGTTGCAAGCGTTGTATCTTTAGAGTCGGCTTTATTTGACTTTTTAGCAGTATCTTTCGTCTCTTTTGTTTCATTATTTTTCTTGGTGACTGGTGCTTCCCATTCACTCTGTGCTGCACACATGAGAGGGCAGCACATCAACAATGCGATAATTATTTTTTTCATAGTCATTATTTTGTTCCTTCGTTTATGTCTATTTCATGCAAAATTACTAAATAATATGGTATGAAACTTATATTATTGATTATTTAACGTTATTTCTCGGTCTGCTCTTCAAGCAGCGATTGCAGTCGTACAATCTCGTCGCGGTATTGCGCAGCTTGTAGGAAATCAAGTTGCTTGGCAGCTTCTTTCATCAGCTCCGTTGTGTCGGCTATGCTCTTTTCCAGTTGCTTGCGCGACATGCGTTTCACTATCGGGTCGGCAGCGTATGCATATCCCTCCGGCTCGATATACGGTTGATAGCGTTTGGGTGCCTGCTTGCTGTCGGCAGCCTTGCCGGCGCTTGCAGTTTTTGGAGCGTCATGCTGCTGTGCGTCGGCAAAAGCCGATAGCGCTCCCTTTATGTCCTTGCGTATCTGCTGTGGCGTAATGCCATGGTCGGCATTGTATTTCAGCTGTATCTGGCGTCGGCGTGCTGTCTCGTCGATGGTCTGCTGCATGCTGGCTGTTATGGTGTCGGCATACATTATCACTTTGCCGTTGATGTTTCTGGCAGCACGTCCAGCTGTCTGTGTCAGCGATCGGCGGCTGCGCAGGAATCCTTCCTTGTCGGCATCGAGAATGGCTACCAGCGAAACCTCCGGCAGGTCCAGTCCCTCGCGCAGCAGGTTCACGCCTACCAGTACGTCGTACATTCCGGCACGCAGGTCATTCATTATTTGCACACGGTCGAGTGTAGCCACGTCGCTGTGTATGTAGTTGGCACGTATCTCGTGGTTCAGCAGATATTCGGTCAGCTCCTCTGCCATACGCTTCGTCAGTGTCGTCACCAGCACACGCTCGTCGCGTTCGCATCGTTGCTGTATCTCCTCAAGCAGGTCGTCGATTTGGTTCTCGCTCGGGCGCACTTCTATTATCGGGTCCAATAGTCCGGTAGGACGTATAATCTGCTCTACTACAACGCCTTCTGCCTCGTTCATTTCGAAGTCGGCAGGCGTTGCCGATACATACACTACCTGGTTTACCATGTCCATAAATTCGTCAAACTTCAGCGGGCGGTTGTCGAATGCGGCAGGCAGACGGAATCCGTATTCCACAAGGTTCTGCTTGCGTGCACGGTCGCCGCCATACATGGCGCTTATCTGTGGCACACTCACATGACTTTCGTCTATGAACATCAGGTAGTCTTTTGGGAAAAAGTCGAGCAGACAGTAGGGGCGTTGTCCTGCCTCACGTCCGTCAAAATAGCGCGAGTAGTTCTCAATGCCCGAGCAGTGTCCTAGTTCCTTCATCATCTCCATGTCGTACTCTACACGCTCCTTTATGCGTTGCGCCTTGATAGGGTCGCCCAGCTCGTTGAAGAAGTCAATCTGTCGTGTCAGGTCGTCCTGTATCAGTCGTATCGCATGCTCGGTCTGTTCCTTTGAAGTAACGAACAGGTTGGCAGGATATATCTGATAGTCGTCAAACGACGCAATACGCTGATACGTAACGCTGTCCAGCTCTTCTATCGAGTCGATTTCGTCGTCCCACCACGTGATTCTCAGCAAGTTGTCGCTATATGCCATCGATACGTCCACCGTGTCGCCTTTCACGCGGAAGCAGCCGCGTTTCAGTTCGATGTCGTTGCGTAGATACAGGGCGTCGACCAGCTTGCGCAGAAAGTCGTTACGGTCTACGATTTGTCCGCGTTTCACGTTGATGATGCTGTTGGCCATGGCTGTAGGGCCGCCCATACCGTATATGCACGATACCGACGACACCACAATCACGTCCTTGCGTCCCGACAGCAGTGCGCTTACTGCCGACAGTCGCAGTTTGTCTATGTCCTCGTTTATGGCGAGGTCTTTCTCAATGTATGTGTCCGACGAAGGCAGATAAGCCTCCGGCTGATAATAGTCGTAGTACGACACGTAATACTCCACGGCGTTGTTCGGGAAGAAGCTCTTCATCTCCTCGTACAGTTGTGCAGCAAGAGTCTTGTTGTGGCTCAGTATTAGTGTCGGGCGTCCTATGTTGGCTATGACATTTGCCATTGTGAAGGTCTTGCCCGAGCCTGTTACACCCAGCAATACCTGTGCCCTGTCGCCTTGCCGTATGCCGTCTGTCAGTTGACTTATGGCTTCAGGCTGGTCGCCTGTTGGGGCGAATTTCGATGTGATTTTAAAGTCCATGAGACATAGTATTTAAGATTACAAAATTAGGAATAATTGTATATATAAGCACGTTTTTTTCTAAAAAAAGACCGTATGGCCAATAATATTTAAGAGAATTGCGTTTTCAGCGTGAAGAATTTCTAAAAAATAAGCTCATTGCTTTGTAGATAGACTAATAATATGTATTTTTGCAGTTCAAAACGATATAGTATATGAAGAAAACCATTTACGCTGTTGTATTTATGGCACTGTTGCTTTCAAGTTGTGCCAATGAGTTCAACAAGGTATACAAGAGCACCGATAACAACTTCAAGTATGAATATGCCAAGGAAAGCTTTGTAAAGGGCAAGTATGTTCGTGCTTCGTCTTTGCTTCAGGGACTGGTGACGATGCAGAAAGGATCGGAGAATGCCCAGGAGAGTCTTTACATGCTTGGATTGTCCGAATTCAATAGCCGTGATTATGAGGGAGCTGCCGCAACTTTCAAGAAGTACTGCCAGAGCTATCCCAAGGGAAACTATACTCAGGAGGCCCGCTTCCTTATCGGAATGAGTTTGTACAATTGCACACCCGAGCCGCGTCTCGACCAGTCGCAGACAGTCAATGCTATCGCAGCTTTCCAGGAATATATTGATCTTTATCCCGATGGCAATCAGAAGAAGGATGCTCAGCAGCGTCTCTTCGAATTGCAGGACAAGTTGGTGCAGAAGGAGCTTTATTCGGCACAGCTCTATTACGACCTCGGTCAGTACTTCGGCAACTGTACTTACGGTGGCAACAACTACGAGGCTTGTATCATAACAGCCCAGAACGCATTGAAGGACTATCCTTATTCAAGTCTGCGCGAGAAATTCTCTGTGCTCGTGATGAAGAGTAAGTTTGAGTTGGCTCAGCAGAGCGTTGAAGAGAAGAAACTTGAGCGCTTCCAGGATGCCGAGGACGAGTGTTATGGCTTCTTGAACGAATATCCTGATTCAAAGGATAAGGCTATGGCAGAGAAGTTCATAAGCAAGTGCAAGACATACACCAAGGATTAATATTTGATTTAATAATACATATATAAAATAATAGATTAATGGATTACAAAAAGTCAAAAGCACCGGTCAACACCGTCACACGCAACATTATGGATTTGTGTGATGAGACAGGCAACATCTATGAGAGTGTTGTAATTATATCGAAGCGTGCCAATCAGATTGCTGTCGAAATTAAGCAAGACCTCAACAAGAAGTTGGCCGAGTTTGCTTCGTACAACGACTCACTTGAGGAGGTATTCGAGAATCGTGAGCAGATCGAGATTTCGCGCTATTACGAGAAACTCCCGAAGCCTACACTTCTCGCTACAGAGGAATTCGTCGAGGGCCACGTCTATTATCGCGACCCCGCTCAGGACAACGTTAACACACAGGAGCAGGCATAATGATACAGCGTAAGCAAAGCGTTTTCTTGCTGCTCGCATTCATCGCTTCGGTTGTGTGTCTGTGCCTACGCATTGGCGATATTGAGCCAGCAGGTATGGGTGTCGGTTTCAAACTGTACAACCTCATGCTCGACAAGGGTGCAAGCGTCGACTATTCGCCGTGCGGTCTTTTTGGCATATTGCTCATAAGCAGTGCCATGAGTATCGCCACAATATTCCTCTATCGCAACCGTAAGTTGCAGAGCAGTCTGTGTTTGTGCAATGTGTTCTTGCTTTTGGCATGGTATATAGTGCTCGGTGTCGTTACACGCAACGTCGTTTCGGCCGATGCCAACTTCCACATTGCTTTTGCAGCATGTCTTCCTGCCGTTTCATTAGTGCTTAACTTTATGGCTCGTGCAGGTGTTATTCACGACGAGAAAATGGTGCGTGCGGCCGACCGCATACGCTAAAATAAAGAAAAAACAACGCCTTGAAAGTTGAAGAACTTCTATTGTCTTCCGCTTTCAAGGCGTTTTTTTATTTGTCTTGTTTGCCTGTATGCTTATGTTTTTTTATGTCTATCTGTTGGCATACATGCTGTCGTAATACTTCTGATAGTCGCCCGATGTCACGTTGTCCATCCATTCCTGGTTGTCGAGATACCAGCGTACGGTCTTTTCGATGCCTTCCTCAAACTGTAGGCTCGGTTCCCATCCCAGTTCGCGCTGTAGCTTGCGCGAGTCGATGGCATAGCGCATGTCGTGTCCCTTGCGGTCGGTCACGTGTGTGATGAGATTCAGGTCTTCGCCCTCCTCACGTCCCAGCAGACGGTCTACGGTCTTTATCAGCACGTGTATGATGTCAATGTTCTTCCACTCGTTGAATCCGCCTATGTTGTATGTCTCAGCCACATTGCCCTTATGGAATATCAGGTCGATGGCACGGGCGTGGTCTTCTACGTACAGCCAGTCTCTCACGTTCAGACCTTCGCCATATACCGGCAGTGGCTTGCGGTGGCGTATGTTGTTGATGAAGAGCGGAATCAGTTTCTCGGGAAACTGATACGGACCGTAGTTGTTCGAGCAGTTGGTCACGATGGTAGGCATGCCGTAGGTGTCATGGAATGCTCGCACGAAGTGGTCGGACGATGCCTTTGCAGCCGAGTAGGGCGAGTGGGGGTTGTATTTTGTTGTCTCCAGGAAGAATTCTGTGCCGTATGCGTGGTGATGTTCCGACGAAGCCTTTGTCGTGAACGGCGACTCGATGCCCTCCGGATTTGTCAGCTCAAGCGCTCCGTACACCTCGTCGGTAGAGATGTGGTAGAATCGTTTGCCCTCATATCCCTCCGGCAGACTTTCCCAGTAGGTCTTGGCAGCCTGCAGCATCGACAATGTTCCCATTACGTTGGTACGTGCAAAGGTGAATGGGTCCTTGATCGAACGGTCAACGTGGCTCTCTGCTGCAAGGTGTATTATGCCCGTGACGTTATGTTTTTTCATTAGTTCGAGTATCAGCTCGTAGTCGCAGATGTCGCCTTTCACGAATGTGTAGTTGGGCTTGTTCTCAATGTCCTTCAAGTTTGCGAGATTGCCGGCATACGTCAACTTGTCAAGGTTGATGATATGGTAATCGGGGTATTTGTTCACAAACAGTCTCACTACATGTGACCCGATAAATCCAGCGCCTCCTGTGATGATGATGCTTTGCATAATGTTTGATTTATTAAAGTAAGTAACTGTTCAAAATTAATTTTATAAATATGAATAATTCACGAATAAGT
>ERZ859937.586-NODE-586-length-14658-cov-1.832911_pt1 | contig 14658 bp, 7 predicted proteins | sample MGYA00509985_ERZ859937 | MGnify/ENA primary metagenome ERZ859937 (study PRJEB30046, sample SAMN00715169) | human gut metagenome | study: EMG produced TPA metagenomics assembly of the A metagenome-wide association study of gut microbiota in type 2... | reverse complement strand
GGTTGTCGAAAATGTGGTTTTCCACTCCGCCGTTTCGATGCTGCTTGTGGTGGTATTTGGCTGAAGCGAACACACGCTTCTCTATCTCTTTGCGTTCGGCGTCGGTCAGTTGGTCGTGGCAGGCATCGTAGACTTGCAGGAAGGTGTCGAGAATGTCGCCGCAGATGAAGTCGTTGTTCAAGGTCATGTCGTGGGGAACGGCAAGCAGGGCACGGATAACGGCAAGCATTTTGTCGGCATATTGCTTCTCGCCGGTGGCACGGTAGATGGTATGGAGGAAGTTGAAGTCGAGCGCTATCTTTGCCATTGCTTTGTAAGGCTGTGGGTTGGTCTCATAGCTGTTGTTCATGGCACCGTCCGCACGCCTTTTCATCTCTTTGTATTCGGGATGCGTGGCAATGGTCGCCTTTCCTTTTTCCAATCCCTTGTTCAGGAAGCAGTACATACGCGGATAGGCTTTCGGCAGGTTCTTGAAGAAAGTGTCGAAGGTGGGGGTGACGAATTGCGGAACGTCTTCCGTTACATTGAAATGATAGGTCTCGCTCCATTCGGTCGCTTTCTTGTCTTTGCTTACGGAGCGGAAACGCCAGTACCACGTGCCATTCTTCAGTACGGTGTGCGGGTTAAACATACACCAGGGAAGAGGTTTGGACTGTATGGTCTTTTCTGCGGGGAATGCCTGGTTTTGCGACAGTTGGAATTGTAGGAATTCCGCCTTGCGCATTTGTGCCGGTACTATCAGTGGCGAAGGGTTCAGGTACAGTGGGTTATCCTGCTGGGGATAGGGGGTGACGCGTACGTTTTCGTGCACACGCTCCAGGTTGGTCTTTTGTGCCAATGTTGCTGGCATCGTTGTCAGAACAAGGACAAGTATTAACGCCCATTGTCGGATAGCTTGTTTTTTCATGATAATGGAATTTATGATTTGTATTTTTAGTTATAGTGTATGATTTATTGTTTCTTGACGGTATCAGTATCCGGGATTGTTCTTATTTTCTAATTTGTAGTTTATTTGCAGTTCGTCTTCCGGTATAGGGAAGAGTTCGTGCTTGCCACCATGGAAGTTCTCTCCGGCAGGATAGGGTGTATTTCTGCTGGTGTTAACCGTAGTGATGCCGCCCATCAGTTGCAAGGTTTCTTTGAGGATACCCCAGCGGATAAGGTCGTACTTGCGGACTCCTTCGCAGGCAAGTTCGAAAGCGCGCTCCCAATAAAGGACGGTGCGTATCTTGCCGGCTTCGTCGGTGTCGTTGATGAAGGCGAGGTCCAGTACCTGCGGGGCTTTCATCAGGGTGCTGTAGTTGGCTGCGCTCAGCGCTGTGGCTTTGGCACGGTTTCGCACTTTGTTGATGAGTTCCCAGGCTTTGCCGGTTTCGCCCAGTTCATTATAGGCTTCGGCTGCGGACAATACCACTTCAGCATAGCGTATATAGCAGAGGTTGACGTCAGTTGTGTTCAATTCTTCATAGCCTAGCGGCATCCATTCGCGTCTCCACTTGCCGACAAAGGCATAGCCGGTGATATCTCTTTTGACGTGTGTCTTCTTTTCATTGTCCCAGTTCCATTGGTGTTGGGCGACCAGTACATCACGGCGCTGGTCTGTCGCTTCAAAGAATCCTTTCCATTCGGGCAGGCAGCGGTATTGTACGGCGGCACGCCCCATGACATTGTTTTTCTCGTTACCTTCTACACTGGGCTGTGCTACCTGTACTCCTATTGCGGAACCGAGCGAACCTTTGCGGTTAGGGTATTGGAAAGCTATTTCGAACAGGCTCTCCTTGCTGTTTAGGATTTCGGCAGAGAAACTCTTGAACAGTGCTTCGTAGCTGTTGGCGGCATCGTCATAGAAGCCGTGATAGTTGCCGCCTGCTCCCTGGAAGGCTTCCCACTCTTTCGTTACAGCTTTGAAGTATATCCGGCGTTGGGAGTCTTCAGGGCGTTCCAGAGAACCGTTGGCTTGCAGGCTGGAGCCGGCACGCTGCCGTAATACGCGCATTAGCAGGGCTCTTGCCGCCCCTTGAGTGGCGCGTTCCGGCGAGGAACTGGCAGTGGCCCATGGCAGGTGTTCCTTGGCGAAAGTCAGGTCGCTTACTATCTGGTCGTAAATGACTTCCCGGTCGGTGCGTGGTCTGTAACTGTTTTCGTAGTCTTTACTGTAATCGGTGGTATAGGGAACGTCCCCCCACATCCGTACGAGATCGAAAGATACCATGGCGCGTACGAACATGGCTTCCGCTACGTAGGTCTGCAGCGTGATGCTGTTCCGGTAGTCTTTCATGCATTGTATGCCGTTAATAGTATAGTTGGCGCGGTTCAGAATGGCGTACTTGGTTCTCCATGCTGTGTTGATCGCCTGGTTAGCGGGCGTCATGATGTACATGAAGATGGCATCCTTGCTGTTATCATTCTGTACACGGCTGGAGTAATAGATGTCATCTGCCCCCCAGAGATTGTAGTCTTCGGTCAGTCCGGCATAGACACCGATGACTGCCATTTCTGCATTTACCTCTTTGGTAAAGTAGTCGTCCTTTTCATAGACATTCTGTGGCTTTTCTGTCAGTATGTCCGCACAGGCGGATAGAGTCATGACTCCCATGAGGAGTATGTTTGAAAGACATATATGTTTGAACTGTTTCATATCGATATTTATTTTATAGGTTTATAAAGTGAGGTTTAATCCGAAGACAAACGAACGGTTGCGCGGATAAGAGCCGAAGTCGATTCCACGTGTCAACCCACTGCCTGATACGGAAGTTTCCGGGTCGAAGCCGCTGTATGGAGTCCATACAAAGAGGTTATTGGCGGTGAAATAGAGTCGTAACCGCTGTATGGAGTATTTCCGAATGAGTTGCTTCGGGAAGTTATAGCCCAGTGACACGTTTTGCAGACGGAGGAAAGAAGCGTCTTCCACAGCCCAGGAGTGAATATACTTGTCGCCTTGTTCCATGTCGTATATACTGGCTATGGTTCGTCCGGTATTGACGGCTTTCAGTTGCTCGGGGTCGGTTATTAGCTTGCCGGTCTGTCTGTCGATATATGTCCAGCGATTGTTCATGTTGCAGATGTCCAGCACATTGTAATTCAGTTTTCCGGACTGGGTGTTGGACAGCTTGGTGGCATTCAGCACTTCACCTCCGTAACTGAATCTGAAGAAAATGCTCAGGTCGAAGTTCTTGTACTTGAAAGTGTTGTTGATACCTCCGTAGAAGTCGGGATTAGCATTGCCGATGACAGTCTTGTCTTTTTCGTTGACTACCCCTTTGCTGTCACCCGTATCATCGATGTTGGCGAATTTCCAGTCGCCGGGGCGAACACTGTTACGGTCGCTTCCTTTATAGGGGATGCCTTCCTTCAGGGTATATTTTTGGGTGTCGGGGTTGTAGTCGAATTCATCCACTTGGTAAAGTCCGAGTGTCTTGTAACCGTAGAATTGTCCGATGGCTTTTCCGACTTCAACCTTATGGGTGCTCTGCTGCCATCCGAAGGCATATTCCTCGTAGAAATAATCCTCGCCGGACAGCGCACGGATTGTGTTTTTGTTATAGGAGATGTTGAAATCCGTTTTCCACGAGAATTGTTTCCGTTGGATGTTGAAAGTGCTGATGGCAAGGTCGAAACCGATATTTTGTGTCTCGCCGATATTGCGCATCATCTTTGTAAATCCAGAGGAAGAGGGCACGCGTGAGTTCAGCAGTAGGTGGTTGCTGCGGTTCAGATAGAACTCCGGTGTGATGATGATGCGTTGGGCAAGGAATCCTACGTCCAGACCCATGTTCAGAGTCTTGTTCGCTTCCCATTGTAAATCGACGCTGGGGATGCTTGACGGTATGTAGCCGGTGATAATGTCGGAACCATTGGCATACTTTATCGAGTTTAGAAGATCCAGTGACATGAAGTCGCCGATGCGATTGTTACCGGCAAGACCATAACCGACACGCAACTTCAGGTCGGAGAAGAGGTTCAGCTTCTTGATGAAAGGCTCTTCCGACATACGCCAAGCACCCGATACTGATGGAAATACACCCCATTTGTGGTTGTGTCCGAATTTGGAGGAACCGTCGGCACGAAGGGTGGCGGTGAAGAGGTATTTGTTCTTGAAGTTGTAATTGGCACGTGTGAACCAGGAAATCATCCGGTTGCTGTTGATATAGCTCGAAGAGATGGCGGTGGGGACACCTGCGCCCATGTTGTTCAAGCCTAGGTCATCGTTGGCAAACTGGTTGGCATCGGCACGTAGTGATTTGCTCCAACTGCTTATCCATTCCTGACCGAGCATTAAGGTGAATCGGTGTGCCTTCTTATACCTATTGTCGAAGGTGAGCACATTGGATGTCTGGAAACTATTGCTCTCTGCGTATTGTATGTATCCGCCGATGCTGGAACGTTTGGCATAGGCAGAGAGGTCGCCGTTGAATTGGTCGTTACGATTCAGGTAATAGCGGGTACCAATGGTGTTGCGGAAACTTAACTTCTTGGAAAAGTAGAACGTGAATCCGCCGTTTGCCTGCAGATTGCGTGTGAAACGCGTGCGGTCTTCTTCCCGTGCCGATATAATAGGATTCTGCATCGGGTTGTCCTGCTGGTCTACGAACATGGGGTCTTCACCTTCGAGCAATTCAGTATCGCTACCTTTGATGCCGCTTATGGGGCGGTATTGGAGAATATGCTCCATTTTGTTGAAGCGCGTGGTTTGGCCGGAGGTACCCATACCGTAGGTCTTGCCTTGGTTGTAGCTGAATCGGGCATTTGCCTGGAAGCGCGAGGATGCCTTGTGAGAGATGTTGAAGGAGATGTTGTGACGGTAATCACCGCTGTAAACCATGGCTCCCTGCTCCTTGAAGTAATTATAACTCATACCGTATTTCAGCTCTTTCGTACCGCCGGAAATATTGACACGGTAGTTTTGGGAGGTAGTGACGCGTCCCAATGCTTCTTCTTGCCAGTCGATGCCTTTACGGTCGGCATAGTTTTCATCGATATCTTGGAAAGAGCCGTAGCGCTTCTGAAAGGTACTTACTCCGGTAGTCCCGTTTAAGGCATAGCTGCGTTCATAGTCAAGTAAGGCAAATTCTGCGGGTGACAACACGTCTAATTTTTTGGCTATTTTGCTGATACCTACGTAACTGTCGAAACTGACATTCATCTTACTGGCATCTTTAGGACCTTTTTTGGTCGTGATAACCACTACACCATTAGCACCGCGCGCACCGTAGATGGCAGTGGAAGATGCATCTTTCAGGATGTCGATGCTTTCAATTTCTCCCGGGTCGAGGCTGGACATACCGTCCTCACTGGGATAACCGTCGATGACATAAAGCGGCTCGTTACTCTGGGTCATGGAGATACCGCCGCGTACATTAATAGAGATAGAAGAACCCGGACCTCCTTCACTTTGTGAGATTTGCACGCCTGCCACACGTCCCGCCAAAGCCTGTGCCACATCGGAAGTAGGGGTCTGCATCAAGTCCTCACTCTTTACGGATACGACAGAACCGGTGAGGTCGCTACGTTTGGATGTTCCGTAACCGATAACGACGACTTCATCAAGCAGCTTGCTGTCCGATTGCAGGGTTACGTTAATTTGTTTTTTACCTTTTACGTGTACTTCTTGGGTTCTCATCCCGATGAACGAGAAGACGAGAATGTCTTTGGACGGATTGTTTACTTTCAGCGTATATTGTCCGTCTAAATTGGTAATAGTACCGACGCCGGCGCTTCCTTTTACGGAAATATTGGCGCCAATCACTTCCAGTCCTTCTTCATCTATGACCTTTCCGGTAACGGTGATACTTTGCGCATACATACCTAAGGTGATGAAGAGGCATGATGTCAGCAGGAGAATCTTTCGAATGTTTTCCATATTTAGAATCTTAATAGTATGATATTTGTTATCACTAATTTTTCAGATGCTAAATTATGGATTTTCTGTGTGCCGGTCTTTTTGTAGTGTCTTGTAAAAGTTGTGGAGTGTTGATTTAGCTTTCAGTTTTGTGCATACAGCTTTCATTTCTGTACAAAGAAGCCGAAAGAGTTGAGAGTTAAAGGTTGAGAGTTGAAAGTCTAATAACTTTCAACTCTTTAGATTTCCAGTTCCGGAATTTCGTCTTTCAGTGTTGTTTTCTTGCCATTGTCATGTATCACGGTTGCCCCGTAATCCTTATAGCTTACGCTTGCATTGTAGCCTTTGCGCGTATTTCTTACTTCAAAGGAGGGCTTTCCGGCAGTGGAGATGTTCGCGCGGATATTCCAGTCACCTACTTGGATGCTGCCGTCTTTCAGTTTTCGGGGAGCGGTTTGGGCGCTTTCCGTGTTGTCGGCTTTGGCGTGTGTATATACAATTGTTGCGAAACGATATACCTTCTGTTTCTCCGATGTGGCGGTGAAGTGCCAGTGATTGGGGTATGGCTTGAAATTACCTTTCTCGTCTGCACGCAGCCAGTTGACGGCGGAACAAAGAACCGGTCGGTGGTGTCTGTCTTCAGTGTTCCGGCAGAGAAGAGGTAGGCGTCCGATACACCGTCTTTGCTGGTGGCTTGTATGTGTACGTATTCTTTGGCCTTGTCCACGCTCATCGGATTGGTGACGGTGTGCAGCAGGTAGCTCCAAGTTACGGGTTCGGCAGCTTCCAGTTCATCATAAATGAACGAATAGCCGCTCTTGCCCAAGGTTACGATGTGGCGGCGGAATGTCTTTAAGCCTGTTTCGTCCCAGCCGTTTTCGGGGGGGGATTCCAGATGGCTTTGTTTGCCGCGTAGCAGCCACAGCGGAGAGATAACTTTTCCATAAGCGTTGGATGCGTCGCCTGCGACATAGCTAATCCTGTCACTGACATAGTGGCGGGGTATCCAGCCGTAACCTTCTGTTCCTATGCGTTGACCCATGCCGTTTACCAGAATGGAGTTGTGGGCACGTGTAGCACGGTGGCAATAAACACTGTGCTTGTCGGTGAAGCTAATGTGATGTCCGCTGCTGTAAAAGAGCGGCTGTCCGTTCCAGAAAGTATTGAAAGCATTCTGGTTGGCTATGGCGTGCGAAGTGCTGCCATAGGGGCTGCTGCGAAAACTGAGCATGGCGCTTTTGCGGGTGTCGTCCAAGTCGGTGGAGAAAGAAGCCAGTCCGCTTTGCGGGAATACGTGTCCCATCGGCAGGGCTTTCAATCCCGGTCCGTTGGGCAGAGGCTTGTCGCATTGAAGGCGGAACCATGCCAGACCTCCGGCTTTTGAGGTGCTTCCCTGTTCGAGAATATCGGGTTGGCGGGCGCTGATATGACGTACATAATCTGCTGCATAGGTGTTGCCTGTCATACGTGCCAAAGCATCGGCATAGCCTACACGCGTACCGTTCGGGGTGAGGATGTTCTGATGTGAGCTGCCGTTGCCACCCGATTTGGAAAATGGCGGTTGCTGGTAGATGACATACAGCGCATTTCCCTGATACCAGGAATCGGAGAAGTAATTGTAACCGGTAAGGCGGGTATAGAAATAAGGTACTTCTATGAGTGTGCGGAAATTGACACCGAAGTAGGAGTCACCGTTGTGCCAAGCTCCATCCTTGTTCAGACCGGGGAAACGGGCGAGCCACAGGTTATAGCAATAGTCCGTCCACACATCGGCTTCGGGCAGTTCGCCATAAACGGTAAAGGCTGCCATGGTAAGGATGCGGAAGGTCATTTGCCATACGTGGTTGTCGGCGATGTGGTTTTCCAAACGATTGATGTCGTGCAGGAACATACTGTTGCCGGACTTTCGTATTTCGTTCAGCAGGAACTTGCGGGTGGTGTCATCCAAAGTATCGTATAGAGCGTCGTATGCCATAGAGCAGAGCAAAAGAAGGGTGGCTTCATTGAAGTCGCCCACTACATTCTTGTTGTCTCCCCAAGTTACCATTTCCTTGACACGTTTGATGGCTTCATCGGCATAACGGTGGTCTTTGGTGAGCAGATAAGCGCGAATCAGCACGTCCGTATTGGCTTCTTCACCGTCGATGATGCGGCGGCTTTCGCGAGTGAGCATGGCGCTTTTCTGTACTTCGTTGGTCAGTCCCTTCGCTAAGTCTGAATTGATATCGTTCACGGACTTCATCGGAGTGACGAGTACTTTCTTGGCGCGTTTGAGGTAAGTAGTGCGTTCGGCTTTTCCTTCGCTGCGTTTTATGAAATTGTTCCATTCATCCTTGTCGAGCCATATGCGGGGGTGATGAGCGGGCAGCGCTTTCAATACGGTTGCTAAAGCAGGAGGACAGAACTTTTGGGGATTGGTTTTTACCGTAAATTGCAAGGTTTCGCTCCATTCGGCTTTGCCATCTGTAACATAGCCGTATTGCCAGTACCATGTGCCCGGAGTAAGGTCTTGTTCGGGATTGAAGAAGGGCCAGCGTGTTTCTACTTGTACGGTGCTTTCCTGTTCGAATGCCGGGCTTTGTGAATAGCGAAGGAAATAGCGTAATTTACTTTTGTCTATTTCTTTTTGAGGAGGATTCTCTTCTGTCCCGTCCAGACCGCTTCGCAGTATGTTGAGGCTTGCCGGTAGCGGCCATTGAAAGGATACGGCGCGGTCGCTGACCGAAGCACCGTTCAGCGGTGAAGGAGTTGCACGCATTTCGTGCATCAGTGTCGTATCAGAGAGCTTGACGGTTGCCTTTCCGACTGCCTGTGCCTGTGCGCAGAGGGGTAGAAGGGAGAGGAGAGTAATGGATAGAATCTTGTTCATTTAATTGGGTATTACAAAAATAAGATGAGTGAAAGTACTATTACATATTATTTATACGCCGCTTGATAATTAGCCTTTTTTAGGAAGCACCTTTCCCGGTACATCATGCAGTTTGGGACGTGTCGGCTTAATCTTATGGGTATTCATATACTTTTCAAGAATGTCACGATGTTGCTGCGCCACTTTCTCGTAAGCGTTTTCCATCATGAGATTTCTTGTTTCACCCCTGTCGTTCTCCATGTCGAACAGTTGTTCGCGATGTCTGCCTTTGTCGTACAATACATATTTATAACGTGCGGTACGTACCATCCAACCTCGCGTCTTGCTGCTGTCGAAGCGTGTCTCGGTGATGACGTAATCCTGATGGGGAGCTTGCGGGTTACCTTCTTCGGCCACTTTACGGAATGATTTTCCGGCAGTGCCTTTAGGTTTTCTAGCACCTGTCCAGTCGCAGATGGTGGCGAAGAAATCTACTCCGTTGCTGATGAGTTGCGGCAATTGCTTGCCTGCATGTTTCTTGCCCGGCAGGGTTACGATGAACGGAATGTTTACCACTTCCTCGTATAAAGCCGATTTCTGGTTCCAGTGATGGGCGCCCAGTCCTCTCCATGGTCGCTGGAGAAGATGACAACGGTATTCTCCCAAAGGTTGTTCTTGTCAATGGCATCGACTATCTTGCCGATTTCACGGTCTACTTTCTCTACCAAGCGGTAGTACGTGTAGCGGTACATACGCCAGTCTTCGGGGGTAAAGGTAGCGGTGGGGTAGACATTGAAATTGTTGGCTCTCTCGTTTTCAAGGACATCGGCATCGTAGGGGTTCTTGGCGAAGTTGGCGGGCAGTCCCGGACAGTTACGTATCTCCGGTATACCGATATTGCCGTAGGGCAGGTTTTGGCTGCGTGCATATTCGCAAACATTGTGCGGATTGTCGAATGAAGCTACCAAGAAGAAAGGCTTGTTGTGCTTCTTGGAAAGGAATTGCACACAGGCCTCCGCCAGTCCGTCGTCGCTGTGTTTGTACAGTTGGTTGAAGCCGCGTTGTTTGTCGGGGATATCCAGTTCGGGTACGTGCCATTTGCCGCCGTATGCGCATTCATACCCGGCATTCTTGACAAGTGTGCCCAATGTTTGTGTCTGAAGGGAATCGGGCATCGGAGCGCCGTTGATTGATAATCCTACCGCATCGGGATAGTGTCCTGTAAACATGGCGCCGCGTGAAGGACCGCTGAGCGGAGCGGTACAGTAAGCGTTTTGGAACATGATGCCGGCAGCAGCGAGCCTGTCCAGATTCGGTGTATGCAGGTCCGGGTTTCCGGCACAACTCATGGCATTTGCCGTATGCTGGTCGGTGAAGATGTAAATGATGTTGGGACGTTCGGCAGCGTATGCCATTGATGAACTTAGCAGGGATAGGCAAGCTATGTGCTTCATTGAGATTTGTTTTACCATATTATTAGTTTTTATAATTGATTTCAGAGGCTATTTCCACGATTGCTAAATTACGCTTTTCTCTACGTATAGATGAACGCTAATGTTTTTTTTATGATACGGAATGTGCATTTGATTGTCAATTTTGTACAGTTCGCTTTTAAATTTGTGCTAAAGGTGAATACAGAGGCACGGAGATAAGTAAGTATTGGAATTTAATTTATATCAAGAGTATCTGTCATTCAGAGCGAAGCGAAGAATCTACTCTCTCAATGTATACACAGAGAGTAGATTCTTCGCTTCGCTCTGAATGACAGATAGTATAAAAGTCGTTTTTCAAAACCTCTGTGTCTCAGTGTCTTGTGTTTGAATAAGGGAACAAGTTAATCCCTAAACTCGCTTAATCGAATTTTTGCATTATCTTTGTCCCGACTAAAGAGAAAAATGAATGATAGTTTGTATAGCCGAAAAGCCTTCTGTGGCGCGTGACATAGCCGATGTACTCGGAGCGAAAGATAAGAAAGACGGATACATCGAAGGAAACGGATACCAGGTGACCTGGACGTTTGGCCACCTCTGTACACTGAAAGAACCGCACGAATACACTCCCAACTGGAAGTCGTGGAGCTTGGGCAGTCTGCCTATGGTGCCGCCCCGTTTCGGTATCAAACTTATCAGCAACCCTACATACGAACGCCAGTTTCGCGTGATTGAGAACCTCATGCAGCATGCCGATATGATTATAAACTGCGGTGATGCCGGACAAGAGGGAGAGCTCATTCAGCGTTGGGTGATGCAGAAAGCCGGTGCGCGTTGTCCGGTGAAGCGTCTGTGGATTTCCTCGCTGACGGAAGAAGCTATCCGTGAGGGGTTTGCCAAGCTGAGGGACGCATCCGATTTCCAACCTCTGTACGAAGCAGGTCTTTCGCGTGCCATCGGTGACTGGCTGTTGGGGATGAACGCCACCCGCCTGTACACCATGAAGTACGGTCAGAACCGGCAGGTACTTTCTATCGGACGGGTACAAACGCCTACATTGGCGCTAATCGTGAACCGCCAGCTTGAGATACAGAACTTTGTCCCCAAACAATACTGGGAATTGAAGACGGTGTATCGTGATACCACCTTTTCGGCCATTCTCCGCAAGAGCGATGAAGAACTGGTACTGGAAGCCGAAAAACAGAAAGAAGGCGCTGCCGCCAAAGCCGCAAAACCCGAAGAAAACCGGGGAATAGAGCCTATCACGGACAGGGAGCGTGGAATGGCTTTGCTGGAGCAGATAAAGAACTCTCCTTTTACTGTCACAAACGTCACCCGCAAGAACGGTAAAGAGGCCCCGCCTCGCTTGTTCGACTTGACTTCCCTGCAGGTGGAGTGTAACAAGAAGTTTGCTTTTTCCGCCGACGAGACGCTGAAAACCATCCAGTCGCTGTACGAGAAGAAAGTAACGACCTATCCGCGTGTCGATACCACTTTCCTGAGTGATGATATCTATCCCAAGTGTCCCGGCATACTGAAGGGGTTGCGGGACTATCAAACATTGACCGCTCCGTTGGACGGAGCTACGTTGCCGAAATCGAAAAAGGTGTTCGACAACTCGAAGGTGACGGATCACCATGCCATTATACCTACCGGTCAGCCCCCTCAGAACCTGACGGATATGGAACGACGTGTATTCGATCTCATTGCGCGCCGCTTCATTGCCGTGTTCTATCCGGACTGTTTGTTTGCAACGACTACGGTAATAGGTGAGGTGGAGCAGATTGAATTTAAAGTTTCGGGCAAGCAGATATTGGAACCCGGTTGGCGTGTGGTCTTTGGTACACCCTCGGCACAATCGCAAGAAGAAAAAGAAGAGAAAGGCGGAGAAGATGAAAACGTGCTTCCTGCATTTGTGGCGGGAGAGAACGGTCCGCACTTGCCGGACTTATACGAGAAGTGGACGCAACCGCCACGCCCTTATACCGAGGCTACTTTGTTGCGTGCTATGGAAACTGCCGGTAAGCTGGTGGATAATGACGAACTGCGCGATGCTCTGAAAGAAAACGGTATAGGCCGCCCTTCTACCCGCGCCGCCATATCGAAACGCTCTTTAAACGTAATTATATCCGCAAGGAGAAAAAGAATCTGATTGCTACTCCTACGGGGGTAGAGTTGATTCAGATTATTCATGAAGAATTGTTGAAATCAGCTCAACTTACTGGAGAATGGGAACAGAAGTTGCGCAAGATTGAGAAAAAAACATTTAGTACTTCGCAGTTTCTGGAGGAGTTGAAGCAAATGGTATCGGAGATTGTGATGAGTGTACTTTCCGATAACAGTAACCGCCATATCACCATACAAACTCCTGTACCCGAAAAGGGTGAAAAGACTTCTGCAGCATCAGCTTCCGCTGCCGATAAACCGAAAAAAGAGCCAAAGAAAAGAGCGCCGCGAAAGCCCGCAGCAAAGAAAGCGGAGCAAACGACCGATGCGCTGGTAGGACAACCTTGTCCGCTTTGCGGAAAGGGAACGGTTATTAAAGGAAAAACGGCTTACGGCTGTTCCGAATGGAGGAGCGGATGTACATTCCGCAAGCCGTTTGAATAGAGGCACAGAGATACAGTCCCCTCTGTGCTCTCAGCTTTATTCGTAATTCAAGTGGAATTCTACGACCGCTTCAATACCTTTCCGCAGAATATCCAGCGGGATATTTTCGTTGGGAGAATGAATGGCGTTGGACTCCAGACCGAATCCCATCAGTACGGTTTTTATTCCCAATACCTGTTCAAAAGTAGAGATTATAGGAATACTTCCTCCGCGACGTACTGCCAACGGTTTCTTTCCGAATGCTTTGGTGAAGCCTTTCTCTGCGGCTTGGTATGCGGGGAGCGTAATGGGGCATACATATCCTTGCCCGCCATGCATGGGAGTAACCTTTACTTGTACGGTATCGGGGGCTATACTCATGATATAATCGGCGAACTGTTGCGAAATCTTATGATGCTCCTGATGCGGAACCAGTCGGCATGATACTTTGGCATAGGCTTTGGAGGGCAGCACGGTTTTAGAGCCTTCACCCGTATAACCTCCCCAAATACCGCATACATCGAAAGACGGACGGCAACTGTTGCGTTCCAGCGTACTGTAACCTTTTTCTCCGGAAAGGGCATTTACACCGATAGCCTTTTTATATTTCTCCTCATCAAACGGGATATGCGCTATCATCTCACGTTCTGCCTGCGGCACTTCTTCCACATCGTCGTAGAAGCCCGGTACGGTGATACGTCCGTCCGCATCCGTCACTTGGCTTATCATCCGGCAAAGCACGTTGATGGGGTTGGCTACTGCACCGCCGAAGTGTCCGGAGTGCAGGTCGCGGTTCGGACCGGTCACTTCTATTTCCCAATAGGCAAGCCCGCGCAGTCCGGTAGTGAGTGAGGGAAGGTCTGCACCCAGCATACTGGTGTCGGAGACGAGGATTACGTCGGCTTTCAACAGCTCTTTATGTTCTTGGCAGAATCCTTCAAGACTGGGTGAACCGATTTCTTCTTCTCCTTCGAAGATGAACTTTACGTTGTGGGTCAGCAGGTTGTTCTTCACCAAGTATTCAAAAGCCTTTACTTGGATGAATGATTGGCCTTTATCATCGTCTGCGCCACGTGCCCAGATGTGTCCGTCACGTATTTCCGGTTCAAAGGGATTGCTTTTCCAAAGCTCCAGCGGTTCGGCGGGCATCACGTCATAGTGGGCGTATATTAATACGGTCTTGGCTTTCGGGTCTACGGTTTTCTGTCCGAATACGATGGGATTGCCTGCGGAGGGCATAACCAACGCTTCGTCAGCGCCGGCTGCCAACAATAGTTGCGCCCAGCGTTCGGCGCACGCCAGCATATCATCGTGATGTTCGGGCTTCGCACTGATGCTGGGAATACGGATAAGGCTGAATAAGTCTTCCAGCATCTTGGATTCGTTCTCTGCAATATAATCTTGTATCATATAATATTAGATAAGTATGTCATTATTTATTTTTTTCGTCTTTAGTGTGGCTTAGAATGATGCCAAAATGTGCGACCAACTTAATTTGTCAGACACTGTCTGACAAATTGGATAGAGTAGATAGAACTTTCTCATATTGTTTAAATTAGGGCGGCTGTAGCCTTTCCCTAATTTAATACGTAATATTTTTGCTAATGAAGAAAGCAATGCTGTACCATATTTAGCCTTAATATTTCCTTGTTGCTCGAACTCTACAATGTATTTGCCTATATTCCAATAGGTAGAAACCAAAGTCGTATTAACAATTTGGACTAATTGATTCTTAGTGTCAGTTACCAGATTGGTAATATTGTCAGCCAATTGATTTAATTCTTGTTCTGCCAAAATTGGTGAATTTGCAATATTATTGTTTTTATCCATATCTATAAAGTCTATCTTTTATTGATAGGTATCAGAGTTGTGTTGTTCTATCAATCAGATAATAATCCAATAATGTCATGGCTGCCATAGCTTCTACAATGGGGACGGCGCGGGGGGGCAAA
>ERZ859937.581-NODE-581-length-14733-cov-19.820957_pt1 | contig 14733 bp, 25 predicted proteins | sample MGYA00509985_ERZ859937 | MGnify/ENA primary metagenome ERZ859937 (study PRJEB30046, sample SAMN00715169) | human gut metagenome | study: EMG produced TPA metagenomics assembly of the A metagenome-wide association study of gut microbiota in type 2... | reverse complement strand
AAGACATCAAGACCACGCAAGTGTACGCCAAGATTACCAAGGAAAAGTTGAGCAAGGATGTAGAAAAGTTGTCCCAACAACTCAATCACATTGAGGAATTCACATTCGGGAATATTTGCAGCGATAATACGAACACAAAAAAGGCATAGTATGAAACGACAAGTGATAACTATACAGGAAAGCATGGTTATCTACGCTCCTCATCATGGCGAGGTGTGGATGACCGCTTGGGAGATTGCAGAACTGTTGAATGTGACAGGCACAACAGTGAACAATACAATCAAGCGAATTTGGAAGCAAGGTGTCCTAAAGGATTTTGAGCATTCGCAATACATCAAACTTGACAATGGATATTCTGCCGATGTCTATAGTTTGGACGTTATTATCGCCATAGCATTGCAAGTGGATACCTACCAAGCATTGCTTTTTAGAAGATGGCTTGTTGAAAAGATAGGAAATCGCAAAGAATGTCAAGCTACTTCAGGAAAGCAGGGGCGAACGACGATTATCGTGATGAATGGAACGATGCCGAGAGGTATCAGTTAAGCATTACACCTTAATTATATAATAGCGTACAGAGAAGAAATACCAAATGGTTGTATCACTATGTGCGCTTTTTGCTTTCTATTTGTAGCGCAGTTTGCATATTTTAGAATGTTTGTCATCTATTACGGTGCGCTTTCTTACACAAAATAATCGAGATATTAAAGCTATTAGACTTAAATAGTCTTAAATTTGTGCTGTAGTATTTATATTTCCTGCCATTTCTTGTCTTTTCTCAATAAATTTTCGTATTTTTGTAGCTGGATTGTATAGCCAGACCGCAGTTGTCGCTGTAAGACGAGTTCTTTCATGATAATCGAGTCGGCAGCCTACGCCGTGCTGAGTGTAGTGAGGTCAACCATGACATATCTATACGAAAGCGGGCTTTGGGTGGGAAAACAATCCAGACATAATGGAAGGCGTTTATCGACGCTGTGTTTAAGACTTCCTGTAATCTTGCAAATTCACAGTAAATTGTTGTCTTGAACGTAGTCAACGGTAGATGTCCCGGGTGTGATTATATCAATCCCGTGGAGACCTGTAAGCATGGATTGTGTCCTTTCGGGCGCAGTCTAATGTGTTATTAGGTCTCTTTACGGACATTATTTTCATATCGGCGTGGGCTCTGACGTTGTCTGTTCAACAAATAAGGCATCAATGTTGTATAGATAAAATATCATTGAATATCAGTTAGTTACGATTTTGTACCGCATTTTGAGCCGTGAAAATTATAACTAACTTTAACGTATAGGCTAGTAAATAGTAGTTTCTACTGGTTTTCTAAGTTTGAAAACTAACATTGGCGTAAAGTTCGGTGGCGTGGGGTTTCAGCGGCTTCATGCTTAAAATTTAACCCCATACCCCTATAAACAACAAAAAAGGCTACTCTGGTTAGAATAGCCTTCATTTCATTAGTAGAAGTATTGATTAATTCTGCTGCTGATTCTCTTTAGCTTCTATAGCTGCTTTCAGTGCTGCTAGCTGTTCGCCAGTCATTGTACTTACTTGGGCTGTTAGCTTCTTAGCTTCATCAGCCTTCTTCTCCACATCTACAGTAGCAGCTAGAGCCTTTAAGTTAGCTAGGTACAAGTTATATTCCTTCTCCAGCTCCTTAACCTTATTGGCTACAGCACCTATATTAATAGGCTTTTCTGCTACATACTTACCAAAGTATTCATTACGCTCTTTTCTGGTCGTGTTGAATACAGCAGCTACATTCTCAAATTCTACTTCTTTACCGTTAATGGTCTTTATCTTCATATTACTTACCTATGCCTTTAGGGTTTACAGTGGTATCAAGCACACCAAAGTTATTAATTATTTCTGGGTGCAAAGATAAGGCAAATTCTAATACCTTCCAAAGATTTTAAGGCATTCAGTTGGGAACTAAAAACTGCTTATTATTTGTTCCCTAAAGAAAATAACGTGGTTGATGTGCTGGCACTTTTACATTCTTATACCTTTTCAAATAGCCCTTTAGCTTGTCATTCTTAATACCATCATCATTATATTCTTCATAGAAACTTTCATCATCCGATATACCTAGTACAAATATCATTCTGCTTATCAATAAGCCTTTATCTGTTGATATTGCACTACCCTTTGATGCATAGATAGCCTTATCTGCTACCTTATCCTTTAAGAATCCACTAAGAAACCTATTAAACCAAGCTACTTTATATATAACAGTTTTATGTAATTTTGTCATATTATGGCTAGAATCATCCAATAGCCCCCAATCAGACTTTATTAAGTCAATCAAAGCTTCCTTAATCAAAAGTAACGTTGCATAATTATCTATCTTTACAGTCTCCTTACCTACCTTTAGAGATAGAAGAGCGTTACTCTTCATATTACATATTTTACAGTTTTCCTTATCAGTGTCCACTGTATTTAAAAGAGTTGATAACTGGATTATTTCCTCTCTAGGGGTAATAGCTTCTATACCCTCAGCATAGCCTTCTACTATATCCTTTATAAACAGACAAAGATACCAGAACTTTTCAGCATCTAAGTGAAAAGCCTTTAATGTGTCTTGTACTTCTATAGAATCTAGATACTTCTGTTTAAAGCTTTGGTCTATCTCTAGCAATCTTAAAGCAAATACATTAGCAATATGTTCACCGAAAGTATTAGCTACTTCTACAGCATATTCCAATTCAGGGCTATTAACTCTGTCTTGTTTAGCAATTTCAGGTACATTATAATCATATTCAGCCCTTAACTTCTTAACTACAGCCTTAATCAGTGCTTTTTTATCTTCCATATCTTATCTATTTAATTAGTTAATAATGCAACCATAATAACGAAAAAGGCTAGTACCTTATTGTAAGATACCAGCCTATTGTTATTCCTCAACTTTATTGAGTTCTTTTGTTCTATTTGGATTCTTTAGTTTATGATGATATAGAATCATCTTTCTTCACAAAAGATTTCATAGAGTTCTTTTGCTCTGCTTGGATTCTTTAGTTTATGATGAAATAGTATCATTCTCTTTACAAAAGACTCCATATCTAAATTATAAATCGCAGTATAACCAATTTTGAGTAGAGCACTCAGTGAAAGTGCCCCAGCAATAGCAGATAAAGCTACATATACCCACATCACGTCATTGTTAAAGAACTGGAAATGGCATAGCCCTAAAAGATGTAGTATGCTACATACAAATGGAGCTAAACAAATTAGGGATGTTATTAACGAAATTAATAATGCCCAACCGAAAAAAGTTTCCGAACTACTATCAGTCATAATTATAACTTTTTAAAATTTTTCGTCAAAAATAACAAAAAAAGCTGATACCTCCAAAGATACCAGCCTTTTATTAACTCTAATTAATTATTCATCTTTCTATCTACTACATCTTCTATCAACTCTTTCACCTTATTTATAGTTTCACCATGCGCTTCTATTAGCTAGTTCTTGAAGTAGATGCTTACACCGAATATAGCACCACCAGCAGTAAAAGCCTAGGCAATATATATAAGCACTCCACTAGATATAGTTTGAATCAAAGCGAAACTTAAAAAGGCTATTATAATACCACTAGCTATAAGTATCATAGCTGTAGTATATTGGGCTTTATCTTTAAAACCGAGTTCTTTCCAGTTTTCTTTCATTGATACGAATTAATTTTTACTGAATTATTGTGCATCTCCTAAAGTCATCTAAGTTCTTTTTCCCTTTCAATTATTGTTTTAGGCATTGTTATGATTTATTACTAGGAATAAATAGTTCCATCATGATTCAGTTGATTCATACCATCTACCACCAATATACACATAAGTCCAAAAGACTTGTCCACCAAGATAATCAGGATTAAGTACTCTTCCATCTCCACCAGTATTATGGTCGACAACTTTCTTTCCATTTGAATTGATATATGTTTCTTCCAAAGCCTTATCCAATATTCTGAATGTCTGACCTTCATACGGATTTGCTGGGAATATAATCTTGCAATATCTTCCTATGCATAGAACTGTATCAACGGGTTCTTGAACCGTATATGTTGCAGGAGAATTGGAGTTGTCTGTTCCTTTCAGTACCTTAATGTTTGGGTGGTTGTTCCTCCATATTCCATCGGACGTTATTCTAAACTCATTGATACCATAGCTTGCAATGAATCCGTCAGCACCACAATACACTGTCTTGTTGTTTCCAAAGTTGACCGCAAATCCATCATATCCTATTAACATGAATCCAGATGATGTTGGAACTTCATTCTTCCAATTTACTGTTACAGTAATAGATGGCATTGGTCTTATTGGTTTGATGGTAATGTTGGTATCTCTTGGTAATATATCTTGATTTGTACCCCAAATGGATTGAGACACATTTTTTGTGAACCGACCAGTCACCATAACTTCAACATTGTCACCTACCACCGTATAATTGCCTATATCAACAGAAGTCTTGTCACCAACGGTAATTGTTTTTGTCAACGTTCCATTCTCGTGTATGTAAAACTTTGCAGATGGTGTTCCTATACCTATTTGTTCTGTTCCAACATTAGCAAATGCAACATTGGTATAGTCTATAAGCTTGATATAACTTCCTTTCTTGAATGTACCTAGTTTTTGTGTTACATTCCAATTAAAACCATACAAATTACCATCTACCGTTTGAACACCATAAATTGTTGAATTGTAATGCGTTTTTATAACATTTGTTGATTTGCTCTTAAACTCATTATATGTTCCAATTGACTTTGGTGATATTTCTGTTGTTCCACCATCGCCAAGCAACAAGAAACCTTGGTCTTCATCATTAAGTGTTAAAGAGCCATTCACTTTTGTGTCACCGTTCAACGTTATATTTCCGTCACCAATTTTCACATAAGTGTTGTTAACATTCATCATGATTTCATTTGCAGTCTGCTTAATCATGGATTGTGACGCTTGGCCAGTGCTATTATACTTATGTGGGTATTCAACACTTTCTTCTATCATCAGTCTAGATATATATCCAATAATTGAAGTACTTGGATTCCTAAATAGTATTACAAATGTCTTTGCTGCTCCACTAGATTCCTTGAACCTTATCCAATATCTACCAAGTTTCTCATCATAGTGTAACTAGTTAATGTCAGTACCGTCTTTTTTATCCATAGGACATGATAAAGTACAAATAGTATTAGGTTGGTCTAATAATGCAATGGCTTTAACTGTAACACTCTTAGAACTTGTGTTGATAGCTGATACTGTGCCATAGATACTATTATAACGGTTATTGGTGCTATTAGTTACTCTCACCGCTACATTATCGCCAACTGCCAATGTTATAGTTTCAGTGTTGGTATAAGTCCAAGTTGATGATGTTCCACTAGTAGCATAATTAGTTAAAGTGGCATTTGATACACTTGATGAAGTAGTTAATATTTTACATGGTGTATAAGTGACGAAATCTACATACTCGTTATAAATTCCATCATCATAATATGTTTGTGTAAACTCTAGTATCTTGATTTGTATGCCACCACCCCATACACCAAATGAGAATGTATAATCACCACTGAAATCAGCTATAGGATGAGATTGAAACCAGTCTGTAGATTCACAGTGAAAACTAGTACCAGCATCCTCATATATGGTGTTACTACTCCATCCTTGACCATTCAAACCTAGCATACAGTTTTCACCTATTATCTCATCTTTCATAGATGATACTGTAGATGTGATACTAGATGCTGTTTGCTTGACATCTGACATATCAGACTGCAAACTAGTTACAGAACCACTAAGATTATTAATAGTAGTGGCATTACTAGTTACCTTAGATTCGATGCTGTTAGCTTTCTAGGTAACTGTAGAAATGTTATTTGTGTTAGTCTAGACTTTACCAGCCAAATCAGTAATACTAGTGGTATTGTCCTATACTGTAGTTTTGATGCTGTCTGTTATTTCTAGGGTAGCACTGGCTGCAAATTGAACTGGAACAACTCTAGTATCTTTCACTAAACTATCAGAAACTAACTAAACTGTCAGATACTCTATTTTTGTTCCCTATTTATGGTAATTAGTCTAGAACTTAGCATTTGTATATAAAGGTGCTGTGGTGTTCAAAGATAGGCTTATATAGTTAGAACTTGTATTAGGTTTGAACCTTACATAATAACCAGCATTACTAGCACCAACAGTAAATTCATTGTTTCCTTTAATATGCTTGATATTATACATTAAAGATATTCCTAGAGTACCGTTTTTATCCACTACAGCTAGTTCCTAAACTGGCTACAGCTTGTAAAATTCAGCATCCTTACCATTAGTTCCATTTGTACCGCTAGCTCCGTCTTTACCTTCTGCCTTAACACCACTATCCTTATAAGCCTTAGTATCTGAATCCCAAATAAACCAGTTACCATTAGCACCTATATAAGGTGCTACAGATTTAGCACCATCAATTTTATTATTAATGTAGTCTTCTATAGTCTAGCCGTTTGATACTTCAAAGTTACCGACAAACTTAGCACCAACAGCATCAAAATAACTTTTTCTATGTGATTCCAGATTAAAGTCATTGATACCCTAGTACTATGCTAGAAGGGGTGCTGTTAGTCCTTTATCCAGTGAAGAATAAGCTGATATATAAATAGCACTTTGTCTTTTCTTATCGTCAGTTCCTCTATATCCTAGCATAGCTATAGTATCTCCTATTTCTGGGTTTACTGTGCCATCCTTAGTAACTGTGGAGATAACTATATAGTGGTATTTCTTTTCTTCGATACTTACTGGCTGGTTAGTATCAGAAACAGCAGTAACTAAGCTCCAGTAATACTTATTAGATATGTTGTGGTTAGTACCTTCTTTAGCTTGATTGAATGACATACACAAAGCCTAATCATTCACCTTCCACATATTATCAGCCTAGTTACCACTTCCATCATCAGCCTACCAGTATAGCTTATATCCGTCTGTTACGGATTCAACTATATCTACTTTAAATCCGTTTGCTGGAGTGAACAAAACAGCACCACCAGCAGCCTTAATTTTGTCTATTATAAGTTCAAAGAAATGTGCTGAACCAGTAACCTCTAAGTTCTTAGTTTTGATAGTGTCGCTATTGGTAATATTATTAGAAGAAACATCATTTAGTTTAGATTGTCCTTTTACTTCTATGTTCTTATTAAAAGCAGCATCACCATTAACAGTAACACCATTCATAGTAGAAGCACCAGTAACATCTAAATTACCGTTAGCTTTAATATCAGTACCTTCTATAGCTCCATCAAAGGTATATTTATCCTTACCAGAGAATGTAGCAGCCCTATCCTTTACTGATATAGTCAAATCACCATCATTCACTACTTGGTTTTCTTCATCTAGCTATCTTATTATTATATCTCCTTCTGTCTGGATATTACCACTAGCAGTAATACTACCTACATTATACAAGTTTCCAGAAACCTCTTCTGTACCGTTAAATGGCTGTCCCCAAATGTTATGTGTGTCTAGGCTAGTGGTAACATTCTTACTATTGCTAAATCCAGAAGAAGAAATAGCCTTATAAGAAGTACCATCTTTAGCCTTAGCGAATGATTGAATATTTATCATACTTCCTTTAGTTTAATGTGTACGGATGCTTCTTTTAAGTCCCTATTAATGGACTAAACAAAGAAGTTCCTTTTTAATACTTTAGAATGAAATATATTCTGTATAGATATATCGTCCGTATCGTGTAAATCTGTTTCCATTATTAGCTTTGGTTTAGAATAAGCCAGATAATACTGGTTAATATAGTGTTCTTCAGGTTTAGCAGTTTCATTAGTAGTAGCATTATAAATACTCTCTAAAGGTGTTCTGGTATTAGTGTTAATTACAGCATTTAGATTAATACTGTTCTTAATTCCCTTCTAAATACATTCAGCACTACTAAGCTAAGTTATAAACTTAAATTCTGTATCGTCTTTCTTATTCACAAACTTATCTGTTTCATTACTCATATAGATTAGGTCGTTATCTTCGTCACTATCGTTACCAGCCTAATCAGAATAAACCTTACATTCAAAATCCTTAATTATAATGTTCTCCAAGTGGGATAGAACAAACTTAGTATTGTTATACCATTTAGTATGTCTGAACCAAGTTTTATGTCTTTTGGTTATATCGTTCCAAGTTAAGTTAATCGGTCCGAGGATTCTAAACACAACAGCACCTGATAAAGCATCATCCTTAGTAATAGGTATAGCAGTACCTTCTGTTTCCAGATTCATAGTATAACTAATATTGTTCTATATAGAAAACTCATCACCTATAATCTTATCACCGATTTTAGGGTTTATTCCGAGTGAAAAGGTTGTAATCTTATCGCCGTCAATTATAGGCTCTTTGCCAATCTCTACCCATTTAAAAGTAGAGTTTCCGTATATGTCTATATTAGTTTCTACAAGTCGTTTGTTACCGATAATTAGCTCACATTCCAGAACTGGTAATTTACTAAACTTGTCTGTAGAATCACCGTTAGAAGTATAGTTATACTGTAGCTCGTGGTTAGCTTTGTCCTTAGTCCAAGGATGAAGGCTTAAAGCTCCTTTAATATAACTAGTAGCTTCATCAGAAGGTCTAGTTTGATTATACCACTTTCTAGTATAATATCTACCATCCCCATTATTATCACTAGGTACTGTTTTGTGCCAGTAGCTACCTCTGTCATAGTTTAGAAGGGTAGAGAATTTATCTGTTTCCTTCTGAATAGGCATTAGGCAAAGTTTACCACTAAAAACCAGATAGTTTGTAGTTACATCATCAGTAGGAGAAAAAACACCGCCAGAGCTATTTCCTATATATTCTATCATTCCGCTTCTGTTCTGTAAAGTCTAGTCAGAAGGAGAATGATTAGTTTCTGTATCATCCCCATTACCATTTATAGAGATAAACAGATAGCTACTCATATCAATCTTAGAAGTAGGTGAATTGTCTGTAATGTTTGGCTTCTTCTCTACACTTCCCATCCTAAACAAAGAAGGAATAAGCTAGTTATCCTTTAAGTACTTTGGTAGCTTCCACTGGTTAATATACATATTATTTCCAAACTCGCACAAATCAGTAATATCACCGTTAGGAGTTATAAAGTTCCAGTTCCTATTATACATAGCTTGTAAATACCAGTCCACTGTTCTACAGCAATCATAGGTAGTAGTCCTATCGTGTATCATATCAAAGAAAGCATTATTAGCCCTTCTTCCTTCACCTTCTGAAATATATTCTGTCATATACTTCTGCTTACCATTATAAAGGGATGATAAGCTATCTGAATCCATAGGACTTTTAATAATATCTTCCTAATCTTCCAGCTTACACTTTACAGATACTTGGTTATATACATCGGCTACAGAAAGATTAGTATCATTGCTAGAGTGCATTTCACTAGTCATTTCTATTACAGAAGGATTCTGTAGAGTAACAGCCCTTAAAGTCATATTCTACCAGTTAGTTCTTCTGTTCTTAATACTGTTCCAGTCAAAGATATAATAGTCCAGTCCATCCTAGATAATGTGAAGGTTAAGATACTGTAGCATCTATTCCAGTACATCTTCATTAGTCCAGACATCATCAGCTTCATCACCAAGTAAATAAAGCTCGCTCATACTACAATCATTAAAGATAGTGCTTTCCTTACCCTTTGTAATACCTTTAGATAGGTCATAGTAAATTACTCCACCAGTACCATTTACTATATCTATATCCAGAATATCACCTAGCATCTGGTCTAGCATATCCTTAAAGGTCTTTACCTTTGCATCCTTCTTAGCCTTTAGATAGGTCTTTAAAGTAACATCACCATAGTTATAATACTGTAGTGTTGTTAGTGCATCAGTAGTATTAATTGTAAATTCTTCCAGACCATTTGCAAAAGGCTAGCTGAATGTGTTAGGCTCTACAAATCCAGCATAGATACAAAGGTCTTCTTTATAAATGTTCACCTTTATATTTCTGGAGTTGTTAGCAAATAACTTATCACCTATATAATCACTAGTTACTAGGTTTATAGTAGCAGACCTTCTTATAATGGTCTAGAAAGTATCATCTATATCTGTTTCTATAGAGATAGGGCTACCGCTAAAGAGTAGCCCTTTTTCCCCTATAATTAGTTCTTTTGTTTTATCATTGTTGCTTAATATATGTACTGAGTAAAGCACATTATTAACGTCCCTAAAATCACCGTGTATATACATAATTATTTGATTCCAGTTTTTAGTCCAGATTTAGCCTTTACTTTGCTGTAGTTACTAAGTGAACCATACAAATCAGAGCCTTTAATCTTGAAACTTACCTAACCCATTCCAACACCACCAACAGCACCAGCACCATCAAGTAAGTTAAACAGTCTAGCCTACTGACTACCATTAAGTATCATTTCACCAGCATTAACCCTAGCCAGTAACTAATCACCGTGGGTAGAAGCACCCTAGATAATACCACCACCAGCAAAAGCACCTACAGTAGAGAATATAGAAGCAAATGTACCTACTACAGTAGCTATAATGGATGCTATAGCAGCTATGTTAGCTGGAAACGGTAAAGCAGCAGCAGAAGCAGTACCATTAGCCATAGCTTCGCCTTCTTTAGCTCCAATCAAAGCCATTATCTAAGGAATCATCTAAGCAGTAGCATTAGCTGTAGTAGCTACAATCTACATAGCAGCAGCAGCTCCTTCTGCACCAGCAGCAGACATAAGCTAGCCCATAGCACTAGCAGCATCCCCTATAGCCTAGTAGCCTTCTATCTGTTTGCTCTTTCTTTCTTCCTATTGCTTTGCTCTTTCCTTTTCGGCTTCTTCTGCTGCTTTTTCAGCTTCTTCTTTAGCCTTTAAAGGGTTAATAAGCTCTTGTGCTTGATTCTCTAAGTTTTCCTTATCAGTAAGCAGATTAAGCCTTACATCCATTGATAAGTTTTGATTCTGTAGCTGTTCATTTATAGCTGCTATCTGGTCTTGATAGTCTGCTATAGAGCCTTTCTCAAACTTTGGCTTTACTTCTTCTTTCTTCTTTAGCTTTTCATCAACAGCAGAAAGTTTATCCTTCCAGCCTTCCAACTACTTAGATACTTCTTCAAATTCGGCTGTATTTATGTCTAGCTTCTTTAACTTAGAAGTAAGGATATTCACGTTATTAGTCATATCCTCTATAGTTACAGCATCCTCTTTAAATACTGGCTGCTCTTTAGTGTTTTTAGTAGTTCTAGTAGTCCTATTAGTTCTAGTAGTTTTTCCACCAGTCTTCTAAGTATTAACAGAACCAAAAGCACCAGACTTCTTACTAAGTTGGGTAGCCTTTCTAGCTGCTTCTGCTGATTTTCTACCCATTTCTTCCGCTTGCTTTCTGGTTTCTCTAGCTTCTGCTTCTTGTGCTTGAATCCCAGCAGTAGTATAGTTATTAGTATCGTGATACTTGGTATTTCCAACAGCTCTAGCCCTTTGGTTATTTATGTTTCTGGTGTTAGTAGTAACTTTCTGCTTTTGCTGTTTAACGCTGGCTTCTTGTCTTATAGCCTTCTCATAAAGTTCTTGCTAAATAGCTGCATAAGCAGCAGCTTCTGCTCTGGCATTTAAAGCCTATACAACACTGTTTGTATTAGCTACAAAAGCATTTTCGGCACTAGATACATCAGTTATATTCAGTCCCAGACTTTTAAAGGCTGTAGCATTATTAGTAATAAACTCATTCTTTTCTTGTTCATTTCTACAGTTCTTCCAGCCATCCCTTAAAGCTAGATACTTCCCAGTTAGATTTGCTGTTTCAGTTCCTAATTTATTAGATAAAGTATCTGCTAAAGATTCCGCTTCTGACTTCTAATCTTTAAGGGCATCAGCATTTTTCTTATCAGCTTCTGTAGAATCGTCCGTAAACATTGCATAGGTAGCCAAAGCTCCAGCACCTACTAGAATCAAACCAGTAAAATCACCTAATAAAGCCTTACTGATAGCCTTAACTGTATTCCAAGCCTAAGTAGCGATTCTGTTAGCATTGGTTACAACAGTATTAGCTGTAGTGGCTGTAGTGGCTACTACTGTAGTTTTAGCGTTTGCTGATTCCCAGAACTGTTTAAGTTTCAGCATTAAGATACTATCCTTATTCAATGTGTTTGCAATAGCTTGCACACCGTTCAGAATACCTATAGCAGACTGAACTTTTAGAATGGCTTTCTATACATCTTCATTCTCACTACCTAGCATACCCATTACACCAGTAGCTATAGAAGCTGCACCAGCCAAACCCTAGAAGGCTTCTATACCAGCATCCAAAGTAGCAGTATCAGAAGAAAGCAAACGTACTGCCTAGGCTGTATCACCTATAGCATCCTTATAAGATGCTGCTTCTGCTGCCATTCTTGTAAACACATCAGTATTAGCCAATCCATCTAGATTCATCTTATCCATTATTCCCTACAGCTCTCTTAATTTCCTTTTAAGAGGGGCTGTAGAGTTCTGGATTCTTTCAAATCTCTATTCAATTTTATCAAGTCCACTAGCACTACTAGTAGTGTCCTATAATTGTTGTCTTACTTCTCTAAGGGTAGCGGATAAATTATCCCTACCAGTTATATTTACTACATAGTCCCTAGCCATATTAATTATTTCGTTTTAAATAGTTTTCTGCTTGTTTCTATAATCTTTCTATATCTTCCTTAGTTATCCTATTATCCGATTCAGCAGTATTTTCTTCTTCCCAGGGGAATGTAACTAAATCAGTTACCTTTAATTTCCTCTTACTATTTACTTGTGCTGTTATGTAGGCTGTCAGTCTGTTTGCTTCCCAGGCATCTTTATTAGCATAGTAACCATACTTCATAGCTACCTTTGCTTCATACATCTACATATCATCTAAGACATACTAAGGGGGATAATGTAGCTGCATAACTAATATAGCATACATTTCAGATACACTTAACTTTTTTTTAAAGTGCCGTCTTCTGAATTGTCACAAAGCAAAAGCTATTTCTTTTGCTCATTCTCTACTAGCTGATTCAACTGCTAAAAGATAGAAGGGTCTGAATCCAAAGCATCTATAAATACATTCCAGTCCAGTATATTGTCTGGATTGTTAGCAAGAATCATACTGTAGAAGAAAATATAGTTATCCAGCAGTGTCTTTATTTCAAAAGCCTTACCAGTTATCTGTTCAAAAATGAACAAGGCTCTAATAGTATATTTAACCTTATACTCTGTGTTATTAATTGTAATAGTGTTCATAGTAATTTTGCTTTAAAATGAAAATAGCCCTTATACCTTCGTATAAGGCATAAAGGCTATCAAATATATAATTACGCTTGTACCTTAGACAAAGCACCCACACCAGTAAACTGTACTGTATATGTAGCATACTCGCCATTAGGCGCATTAAGTTCAAGTGAAGTAATAACTACTTTACCTTCATAATCTGGTTTACTAGCAGTCCATCCAGTTTCGGGTGCATCTGTAGTAGTTTCTTTCTTCTTACTGAATGTAGCTGTTACTGGAGTCTTCTTAATCATAATATCAAACAAATCATCAAAGTTAGAACCAGCACCATCTATAGAATACATATTCTCACTTTGTGCTGTCCAGCTTAGTTTGCTGACCTCATTAGAAGCCCAATCACCACCACCTTCATCTTTATTAGAAGTATCTTGTGTATCACCACTTATAGAAAGTGTATGTGAAGTAGCATAAGCTATAGATTTGCCGTTTACAAACAGCATCATATCACCACCTTTTACCTTTGACATAATAATTGTATTTTAAATATTAAATTCTACACAAACGTGTTATCTATAAATTCTTCTGAACCATCTACTAAAGATATATCCTCTACTGGTATAGTCTGAATGATTCCTTTTTTATGTACTAAAGAAGTCCTTACCTATTCAGCCAGTTCTACACTTTCAGCATAGTTATTAGCAGCTATCATTATCTGAATATAGGCACTATCATTTGAATAGTCCTTATTAGATTCCGGAATAATAGAACTTCTACGGTAAACAATAAAAGGGAATGTAGTAGTTTCATTAGCTATCAGAGGATATATTTTATTATTAATACTTGTTTTACTAAGACCATCTACTAAGAGTGCCTTAATAGCTTTACCGATACTTATACAGCTCATTGTATTCTGTTTAAAGATTCAGTAATAGAAGCCATCATAGAATTATAGAAGGATTCTTCATCAGCTCTAGCAGACTAAAAGAAATGTTCCGCTACTATCTTTCCTCTATATCCACCCTAACCAGTTCTTCTAAGGTGTCTGGAATCAGAATAACCAGTTACTTTGTGTCCTCTGGTATATCGTTCCTTTGTTCCTTTTTCAAACCATTTAAGCCTATAATCACCCATAATATTAACAGATACTTCATTAGCAGCTCTATTTGGTCTTACCTTTACTCCTTTATTTAAAGACGGTCTTCTAAGGTTTGATATGGTTTTAGCCTTTAATGTATCAGCACCCTTCTTTATGGCTTTAAACACTATGTCCTATATGGTATCTGGCTATAGTTGGTTTAGTAGCTAGTCCACCTAGCTGGAATCCACATTATTCATTTATAAGCTCTGTTTTGATTGTTATTAACTACTTAGCCTTATCTGGCTCTAAAGATAGTATTCTCCACTTCTTCCCATTCCAGATAATTCTGTCCTTTTCATCTATATCGTGATAATATCTTATAGTAAACCTAAATTCCGCAGCATTTTAGTTTAACTTATTTTATAAGTACCTGAGCAACA
>ERZ859937.578-NODE-578-length-14784-cov-1.513477_pt1 | contig 14784 bp, 15 predicted proteins | sample MGYA00509985_ERZ859937 | MGnify/ENA primary metagenome ERZ859937 (study PRJEB30046, sample SAMN00715169) | human gut metagenome | study: EMG produced TPA metagenomics assembly of the A metagenome-wide association study of gut microbiota in type 2... | reverse complement strand
TTCAGATCGTGAGCAATGCCATAAAATATAGCAGCGATAGTCCCATGCTAACAATCTCTATGATACATTCGGAGATCGCAGATGTTCTTTCAGTTGAGGATAATGGCATCGGTGTAAAAAAATATGATCTGCCGTATATTTTTCAAAAGGGCTTTACCGGGGATTCTACTGACAGCAGAAAGAAAGCTACCGGTATAGGGCTTTACCTGGTTAAGAAGATGGCTGACGATCTAAACCTTCGTCTGGAAGCTGCTTCCCCGTGGGAAAAGGGCTTTAAGATAGTCATCTTCTTTCCAAAATTGAGATCCAACGGAGGAAAATAATATAAGCAAAAAACGGGGCTGTAAAATAAGTCTCTGCTAAAGAAACGCTAGTTCCGACAAATGCTGGTTCTGGCGTTTCTTTACATTAATATATGTTTTTTGAAAATCGTCACTGTTTTATGTAAAAAGGGTACACTTAATAAGCTTGGATAGATTTCTTCTGTACGTCCATATTTTTTATATCTTACATGTTGTTTTCGTTTGAAAAGAAATTTACGTCCAATAGGGCATATAGGATTTCCGTTCTCATCTCTTATATAGTTTACAGCACGATAAGGATTCGTGTGATGTTTTTTATCTGCCGTTTCTTTTTTGTACATGGTAAATATCATTAAATTTTTCCATTAAAGGTACAAAGCATTCCATGCCTTGTCTTCCATAAAATCAATTCTACGTTAAAAACATACCGTCTAGACAGCTATTTTTTAAGCTATCATTTGAAAGACATATATAATATATAGGCTCAAATGGTGAAAGTGCCCATTTGGGCCTATTATTGTATGAATTCATACGTTACAACCAGAGCAAGATCCACCCGTGTATTACAGTATTGTCATTTTGACAATTTTGTATTACTTACGAGTAGTAGACTTGATGGGGATTACATCCCCATGCCCACGTGAAAATATAATTGCTGGCAATTACATTTTAGCAGACACGCAAGTGTTTCTGAGTAAGCATCACAGACAACAAAATAAGAAAATTTTGATAAGGCATTCACCTGGATAGGTGAGTGTTTTTTTATTTTCAAATATTTAATTAATCGTAAAAATAAAAAAGTTTTCCTCAGGGGGCTGTAAAAATGTCTCTCAGCGTTTCGTTTTATGTAAGGGTATTTTGGACAGGAAAAATATAAAAATTTTCATCAAGAACCTGTATTTATCCCTTCATCTTTTGAATATATGTAAGGACATTTTTGAGCCGGCATAAAAATGTTTTTTACAACACTTAGAAATAGAAACGAGGCGAGAAAAGAATGAAATATGAATACATGAAGGAGTCAGAGCAGATGCTTCAGTACTTCCGGTTTCCGAAGTTTTTGCTAAAGCTTCGAATTTCTCAAAATGCAAAATTTCTTTATATGATTTTGTATGACCGGGCGCGGATATCGAGAAAGAATAGCTGGATAGACAAGTATGGAAATGTTTATTTGATATTTCCAATTGATGAATTGTCTGTTCAAATCGGCAAATGCAAATCTTCTGTAAAAACAGCATTGAAGGAATTGGATGATGTGGGACTATTGGTTCGCAGATCCGGTGGATTTTCAAAACCCAATCATTTATATGTAAAAATTCCATCTGATGAGATAGGTTTACAGACGGTTGATGATAAGGCGGTTGAAAAGATGGCTGCAACAGAGTCGGGAAAGCACCCATCATCTGGTTGCAAAAATGGCTGTGCAGGAGTCGGAAATGTGGCACCTAGTAAAGTAACTGAGAAATATAAAAGAAATAAATATCATGAAGTAAATTATTGCTATGGGGAAGGAGAGAGTTTGTGATGAGAGAAGAAGATACTGTATGTGTAGGCAGTGATGGTTTGAAATACTGCAAAGTCTGTGGGGAAGCGAAAGAAGCATTTTTCCCCAAGGGGGGCTTTATGGGAATGAAGAAACATTCCAGGCAATGTGTCTGTGACAGAAAAGCGTATGAAGAAGAACAAAAATATTTTAAAGACAAAGAGCACCGGGAATTAGTCAGCAGAAATACAAGCATCTGTTTTGACGAGAGCAGAATGGAAGAGTGGACATTTGAGAATGCAGATATGTCAGATGCGGTAATGCATAAGGCAAAAAATTATGTTGATAACTGGGAGAAAATGAAAAGAAATCATATAGGCTGTTTGTTCTGGGGACCGGTTGGTACCGGGAAAAGTTATGTTGCCGGATGCATTGCCAATGAACTTCTTAAGCGGGAAGTAACGGTAAAGATGACAAATTTCAATACCATTATTGATGATATATTTCCACTGGCAGACAAAACGGAATATATCAATGCATTGGCTTCTTACCAGCTTTTGATTATTGATGATCTTGGAGTGGAACGAAATTCAGAATATGCGTTAGGAATTGTTTTTAGCGTCATAGACCGCAGGATCCGTTCGGGACGACCTTTGATCATCACAACCAATCTTCCGCTGAAAGAAATAAAAAGCGAGACCATGTTGGACAAAAGGCGTATCTATGATCGTATTTTAGAAATGTGTACACCAATGTATGTTGGAGGTACAAGTAAACGAGAAGCGATTGCAAGTATGAAAATGGAGAAAGCGAAAACGTTGTTGAATACAAAGAATGATCGTGTGTATTGCGGATAGAAGTGTATGCTACGCACGTTAAATAATAAGGGAAGGATTTTATGAGCAAACAACATGTTGCGATATGTGAAAAAGTGGCTCTTACAATTGAAGAGGCAGCAGAATACAGTAATATTGGACAAAACAGAATAAGTGGTCTTTTGAAAGAACCGAGATGTCCGTTTGTGCTTTACGTAGGCACGAAAAAACTTGTAAAGAGAAAAGAATTTGAAAAATTCATTTCGGAAAGTGTGGAAATATAAATGATTGACAGGAGATGGGGCAGGAGATGAGATGAAAATGAATATTCACAAAAATAAGATGCTATGGTATAATACAAGGTACTGTATTAGGGCTTCTTATGAGAGGAGCTGAAATATGGGAAAAGATTTAAAAGGCAAAGAACTTGGCAAGGGAATATCCCAGGAAAGTACGGGATTATACTCAGCCAGATTTGTAGATCGGTTTGGAAAGAGAAAACATAAACGATTCAAAAAGCTGCAAGAGTGCAGAGCATGGATTGCTGATGCGACTTATGTGGATGAACACAGTGATATTTCAATGCCATCAGATATGCTGGTCGATCAATGGTTTGATTATTGGATTGGGATAAAAAAGAAAACAGTCCGTTCAAATACTGTTCGCAATTATACGGAGAGATATATTAAAAATATTAAACCGGTAATTGGGAAGATGACACTATCAGACGTGAAACCACTTCAATGTCAGAAAATATTTCATGATATGGCAGATCAGGGGTATCGCACATCTACAATTTATCAGGCAAGAATTGCATTATACAATATGTTTGAGTATGCAAAAGAGAATGAAGTCTTGCGTAGCAATCCCTGTAAAAAATCTGTGAAAAGTGATATGGGAAAGCCTTCTGAGAAGAAGGTTGCTTTAACAAGAGACATACAAAAAACATTTTTACAATATGCAGAAAATCAAAGCTATGAAAATCAGTATCGTTTTATACTACAAACCGGATTGCGAACAGGCGAATTGGTAGGATTGAAATGGGGAGATGTCGATTTTAAATCCAAAACAATTCAGATTCGCAGAAGTATGGAATATCGTTACAGTGCAAAGGAGTGGCGTATCGGAGAACCAAAGAGTAAATCAGGTTACCGTACGATACCCTTAACAGAAGAAGCGGTTTCTATACTAAAAAAACAAAAAGAAAAGAATAAGAGGATTTCAGAAATTTCAACAGAATGGGAAGAATTTGTGTTTCTGTGTCGAAAAGGAACACCTGTCAAGAACAGTACATATGATACAGCGCTGTTTAAAATCTGTGACAAAGCAAAAATTCCAAGATTTTCGATGCATATCTTGAGACATACTTTTGCTACCAGATGTATTGAAGCAGGAATGAAACCGAAAACACTTCAGATGTTACTGGGCCATTCGAATATTGGAATTACAATGAACTTATATGTTCATACTACCGAGGAAGAAAAGAAAAAAGAAATGGACTTGGTAGCAGAAGCACTTATGGCAATGTAATGGCCCACTAAATGGCCCACTTGCAAAAATAAGTATGCTGAAATCCCTTGAAATCAAAGGATTTATAGGAGGAAATATACAAAATGAAATTAGGTATCGTCGGGCTTCCGAACGTCGGAAAGTCCACATTATTTAATTCTTTGACAAAGGCGGGCGCGGAAAGCGCGAACTATCCGTTCTGTACGATCGATCCGAACGTGGGTGTCGTACCGGTACCGGAAAGCGTCTTGACAAGCTGACCGAGATGTATCATTCAGCGAAGACAACACCGGCCGTGATTGAGTTCGTTGATATTGCAGGACTTGTAAAGGGTGCATCCAAGGGAGAAGGACTTGGAAACCAGTTCTTATCCAACATTCGTGAGACAGATGCGATTGTGCATGTTGTACGTTGCTTTGAAGATCCAAATGTCATTCATGTCGATGGTTCGGTTGATCCGATCCGTGATATTGAGACGATTAACTACGAGTTGATCTTCGCAGATATTGAGGTGCTTGACCGTCGAATTGCGAAGGGACAGCGTGGTGCAGCCAATAATAAGGAACTTGCAAAGGAAGTTGATCTGCAGAAGCGGATCAAGGAGCATCTGGAATCCGGTAAGCTTGCAATTTCCTTTGAGACAGACGATGAGGACGAAATCAAGTGGATCAAGGAATACAACCTGCTGACAGGAAAGCCGGTGATCTATGCGGCAAATGTATCCGAGGATGATCTGGCAGACGATGGAGCAAGCAATCCATATGTACAGAAGGTGCGCGAATATGCGAAGGAATTTGGCAGTGAAGTATTTGCTGTGTGTGCACAGATTGAGCAGGAGATCTCCGAGTTAGATGATGATGAGAAGCAGATGTTCTTAGAGGAGCTTGGCGTATCGGAGTCCGGTCTGGATAAGCTGATCAAGGCAAGTTATTCTCTGCTTGGACTCATCAGTTACCTGACAAGTGGTCCGGATGAGACACGTGCATGGACAATCACGAAGGGCACGAAGGCACCACAGGCAGCGGGTAAGATCCATACGGATTTTGAACGTGGATTCATCAAGGCGGAGGTTGTTGCTTACGATGATCTCATGGAGAGCGGCAACATGCTTGCAGCGAAGGAAAAAGGACTTGTACGACAGGAAGGAAAAGAATATGTCGTGCAGGATGGCGATGTGATCTTATTCAAGTTTAATGTATAGAAACATATCATTGTGAAAAACTTATCAATAGAGTCAATTGACGAAAATAAAAAGGAAAAACTATGTATGATATCAGATTCCCAAATCTTGGGATAGTATTAAAAAATATCAAAGACGGATTCACGATCTTTGGATTTGAAATCAAATTTTATGGTGTGATCATAGCACTTGGATTTGTGCTGGCGTTCCTGTAATCAGCAAGGAAGCAAAAAGGACCGGGCAGAGCGAGGACACATATCTGGACTTCATGCTCTGGCTGATCATCCCGGCAATCTTAGGTGCGCGGCTCTACTATATTATATTCAGCTGGGATTCGTATTTCCAGAAGGGCAAGGGCTTCGGGAAGACGTTGTTCGATCTGATTGATATCCGGAGCGGCGGACTTGCCATCTACGGTGGCGTGATCGCGGGTGTGATTGTTGCAATCGTCTTTGCGAAGAAGCAGAAGATGAAGTTCTCTGTACTTGCCGACACGGTGACGATGGGACTTCTGATCGGACAGATCATGGGACGCTGGGGCAACTTCTTCAACCGGGAAGCGTTTGGCGATTATACGAATTCGCTTTTTGCGATGGCGATTCCGACCGACTATTATGTTGGCAAAGGAACCCTGACCGGTATGATTAACTCCGGTATCATCACTTCGGAGATGGCGAATCATATGCAGGTCTACGATGGCATGCAGTGGATCACGGTACATCCGACCTTCCTGTACGAATCGGTGTGGAATCTGATCCTTTTGATTGTTATTTTCATCTACCGGAAGCACAAGAAGTTTGATGGCGAGATCTTCCTCATGTATCTGTGGGGCTATGGTCTTGGACGTGTTTGGATCGAGGGACTTCGTTCAGATTCCCTGATGCTTCCGTTCTTCAACATGAAGGTATCCCAGATGATCGCAGCAATCTGTGTACTGGCTTGTTCCGTGCTGATTGTAAAAAAACGGATGGATACCGTAAAAAAACAGGCACCAGCAGGAAAAAAGGAACAATAAATCAATTAAAAATTGTAAGAAATGGACAAGGGAAATGCAAATTGGTATTGCATTTCCCTTTTTTTTGCGTTACAATGAAACCCAAGTGGAAGCTGAGTGGCAGTGAAATGGATGTCAAGTGGTGCTCGGTGGAGGTTGTTCCCACACAGGGAAGAACATTGCATGCAATACGAAAGGTGAAGCTATATGTCAATGGGTATGATAGGAGAATCGAATCATGGCCTCGATGCAAAAGGCAGATTGATTATTCCCATAAGATTCCGTCAGGAACTTGGGGATAAATTTGTGCTGTGCAATGGCATGGACCATAACATTGACGTATATCCGGAAGCAGAGTGGACAAAATTCGCAGAGAAGCTTGCTGCACTGCCAAAGAGTAATTTCCAGGCAAGACGTCTTCGTGATTTCTACGAAGGATCTGCGGTTGTCTGTGAGATGGATAGTAGTATCGTATTGTAATTCCACAAAAATTACGTGAATATGCGGGCATTGATCGCGAGGTTGTCATGATTGGACATACGGATACCGTAGCAATCTGGGATAAGGCAGCCTGGGATAAGATCAACAGCCCAGAAGAGATTGACCTGAAAGAAATCGCCGAGATTGGTGAGTTGTTCAACATCTAAGGGAGGCTGCGATGGAATTTAAACACAAATCGGTACTTTTGGATGAGACAATTGACAGTCTGAATATAAAACCGGATGGAATCTATGTGGATGGAACCCTCGGTGGGGGTGGACATTCCTTAGAGATCTGCAAGCGGCTTTCGGACAAAGGTAGACTGATCGGAATCGATCAGGATCTGGATGCGATTGCAGCTGCGACCGAGCGGTTGAAGGATTACAAAGATCGTGTAACGATCGTGCATTCCAACTATCAGGATATTGATGCAGTATTAAAGAACTGTTCTGTGAGCGGTGTTGACGGAATCGTTCTGGATCTCGGTGTCTCCTCGTATCAGCTTGATAATGTGGAACGTGGGTTTACTTATCGTGAGGACACGCCGCTTGATATGCGGATGAATCAGGAAAGTACTATGACAGCGAAGGATATTGTAAATGAATATTCTGAAATGGAGCTGTACCATGTGATCCGCGATTATGGCGAGGACAGTTTCGCTAAGAATATTGCAAAGCATATCGTCAAGGCGAGACAGGAGCAGGTGATAGAGACAACCGGACAGTTAAACGAGATCATCAAGGCGGCGATCCCGGCGAAAGTCCGGCAGGGACAGGGACACCCGTCCAAGAAAACATTTCAGGCGATTCGGATTGAATTGAATCACGAGCTGGATGTGCTGGAGAATTCGTTAGATACTATGATCTCATGGCTGAATCCAGGTGGCAGATTGAGCGTGATCACATTCCATTCGTTGGAAGACAGGATTGTAAAAACGATATTTAAAAGAAATATGAATCCATGTACATGTCCACCGGAGTTCCCGGTTTGTGTATGTGGGAAGAAGCCGACTGGCAAGGTGATTACCAGAAAGCCGATTGTTCCAAGTGAACAGGAACTGGCAGAAAACAGTCGGGCAAAGAGTTCCAAGCTGCGGGTATTTGAAAAAGCAGATGTATGATTTTAAGGAGTGATTGATATGGCACAAAGGTTAGAAGACAAATGAATTATGTAGACGGTACGGCTGCAAGACAGATGTACGCAGCTCCGGCACGCCGTGTGCATGAGCCGGAAAGAAAGGCACCGAGCCGTAGAGTTGCTCCACAACAGCGTCCGCAGGAACGACCAAAGGTACGGCGCAGAGTGACTGCGCAGACCAAAAAGACGCTGGCATTCTCCGCAGGATATATGCTGTTTATGGCATTTATGGTATGTCTGGTTGTTGGATCAAGCGTATTGATGTTATATCTGAATACGAAGATCAGCACACAGCAGAACAACATCAGTGCCTTAGAGGCAGAACTTGAAAAGATCGAAGATGATAACGCAGCACATAAGCTTCGTTTGAATAATATGTATACATTGGACGATATTTACAATGTAGCAACCAATGAACTTGGTATGGTCTACGCTAAGAGGGGACAGATCATTTATTATGACAGTGCCAATGAAGATTATGTAAAACAGTATCAGGATGTTCCGGGTTCGAATTAGGATGTAGATCAAAAGTCGAGCAGTTTCGCTGCTCGATTTTTGCGGTTGAGGTAAAAGTATGACTAGAAGACCACAAAACAGAGAAAATAGAAGAAGACGAAAGCGAAAGGTATTTACCAACCGGATGCGCGGCAGATTGAAATTTGTGTTTGGGTGTGTCATGGTTGGATTTGGTGTGCTTGGTGCAAAAATTATCTGGATCAATGCACAAAAAGGAAGCCAGTATAAGCAGCAGGTGTTGACGCAACAGGGCTATTCCAGCAAAGTGATTCCGTATAAGCGTGGTGATATTGTCGATGCGAACGGAACCGTGCTTGCGACGGATAAGAAGGTGTATGATCTGATATTAGAGCCTGCCAATATCGTGCAGTATGAGAAGAAAAAGACGGCGACGGTATCAGCGCTGAAGGAATTTTTCGGATTTACAGATGAGGAGATCGCAGGATTTCTGGCAAATGAAAAATCGTACTATGTAGTGGCAAAGAAGGGCGTTGAGTACGAGGAAGTACAGAAATTTGAGGAATACTGCAAAACCGATGAAGGCTCCAATGTCGTTGGAATCTATTACGAAGAGCGGTATGTACGTGTCTATCCGAACAAAGAACTTGCGTGCCATCTGCTTGGATTTACCGTCAGCGGAAATGTCGGCATGTATGGCGTCGAGGAGTATTATAACAGCGAGTAAATGGTACGAACGGACGGGAATACTCGTATCTGAATGAGGATTACGGCGTGACCAATTCGATTGAGCCGGCAACTAACGGCTATAACCTTGTGACAAGTATTGATGCAAATGTACAGAAGATTGTTGAGGAAAAGGTAAAGGCAAAACTGGAGGAAAGGACGCTAAGAATATATCCGTGCTCGTGATGAATCCGAAGAATTGTCAGATCATGGCGCTGTATAATTCCCATACATTTGATCCAAACGATGCTTATGATCTGGATTCGACACAGTATCAGTTCGATACGCAGGAAGAACTCGAGGCATCCGGATATTCCAGTTTTGAGGACTTTAAGCAAAACGGAACAGATGAAGAACATGTGGATGCGCTATACAAGGTATGGCGTAACTTCCCAGTATCGGATGTGTTTGAGCCGGGTTCTACCTATAAGACATTTACGATTTCCGGCGCACTCGAAGAGGGTGTGATCACACCAGAGGATACATTCTTCTGTGATGGTGGTGAGCAGATTGAGGACCGTTATATACAGTGTCATTCCCATGATTACGGTGGACATGGAATGGTCGACCTTTCCGGAGCGCTGGAGAAATCCTGCAACGATGCTTTGATGCAGATTGCAGCAAAGGAAGGAATTGCATTATTTGATAAATATCAGGTGTTGTTTGGATTTGGACAGTCCACGAATGTCGATCTGCCGGGTGAACCAAGCGATTCCTCACTCAGTGGCTCGTATATCATGCAGATAATATGGGAGCTGTATCCCTTGCGATATCTTCGTTTGGACAGGGTGTAACAACCTCAATGATGCAGGTTGGAACCGCATTTTGTTCTGCGATTAACGGCGGATATTATTATGAGCCAAGTGTTGTACAGCGGATCGAAGATGAAAATGGAAATATTGTCCGGAATCTGGACCCTGTGTTAGTCAGAAGAACGATCTCGGAGGATGTATCAGCACAGATGCGTCAGTTTTTAAAGAACGTAGTATCCGAAGGTACCGGTAAGAAAGCGACCGTTGAGGGTTACGAGATTGGAGGTAAGACCGGTACTGCCGAGAAACTTCCACGAGGAAATGGAAAATACATTCTTTCCTTTATTGGATTTGCACCGGTGGACGATCCACAGGTTGTTATCTATGTCGTAGCGGATGAACCGGAATTACAGTCAGGAAGTGGCGAGGCAGCGCATTTGTTTGCAGATATTGCAGAAGCTATCTTCCCATATTTGAATATTTACAAGACGGATGAGACATATGATATTGATGAGGCAACGGCAGAGGATGAACCTGCAACGCCAATCTATGGTGGAGAAGCTCCGGCCAATGATGTAGCTGGCGGCAGCGACAACCCATATGTCGAGCAGTCCGAGGGTGAGACGACAACCGAGACAACGACAGAAGATCCGAATGCAACGACAGAAGCACCGACACAGGACACAACGCAGGAGCACCAACCGGATGATGTAGAAAACAGGTATAGTTGCACGCACAGGGAATACATTTTTATAAAATGAGAATTGGGCGATAGCGGATATGCAGCTTTTATTTACGAGTTCCCATCGGAAGCGATTGTTGATCGTAGTGATTGCATTTTTTACGTTATTGACTATAATAACGGTGAAGCTTGTTTCCATCATGACCATGCAGGCGGACGATTATGGATATCGGGCGCGGGCGGTACAGGAACGTGAGCGCAGCATCAAGGCAAAGCGCGGCAGCATCTATGATAGAAATGGTGTTGTGCTTGCTGGCAATCAGGCAGTCTGTTCGATCTCGGTAATATACAACCAGATCGAAGATCCGGAGACTGTAATTCGGGTTCTCAGTGAGAAACTGGAACTACCGGAGGAAGATGTCCGGAGACGTGTAGAGAAACGCTCGGTGCGTGAGAAAATCAAAAGCAATGTGGACAAGGAACTGGCAGATGAGATCCGCGCGATGAATCTGGCAGGCGTTATGATTGATGAGGACTACAAACGGTATTATCCGTACAGTACACTGGCATCCCATGTGCTGGGATTTACAGGTAGCGACAATCAGGGTATTGTCGGGCTGGAAGTATACTATGATGATCTGTTGATGGGCGAAAATGGCAGCATCAACACCGTTACAAATGCCAGAGGCATTGAAGTGGAAAATATGGCGGAGAGAAGAGTGGAAGGCACAGCCGGACAAAATCTTGTCACGTCCATAGATATAAACATCCAGCAATATATCACGCAGAAAGCGCTTGAGGTGCTGGAGAAAAAACAGGCAAAACGCGTATGTATTATCGTGATGAATCCGCAGAATGGAGAGATCTATGCACTTGCGGATGTGCCGGAATACAACTTAAATGAACCGTTTACATTGAATTATGAGACGGACGAAACGGTAACGCAGGATATGTGGAACCAAATGTGGAGAAACTATTGTATCAGTGATACCTATGAGCCGGGTTCGACGTTCAAGATTGTGACAGCGACAACTGCTTTTGAGCAGGGCGTGTTGCGCGTGGAAGATCAGTTTTACTGCCCAGGTTATCATATTGTGGAGGATCGCCGGATTCGGTGCCACAAGGTTGCCGGACATGGGGCAGAAACCTTCCGGGAAGGTATCATGAATTCCTGCAATCCAGTGTTTATGCAGGTTGGGGAACGCATTGGCGTGGATGGTTTCTATGATGGTTTAAGAAAATTAGGGTTGTTTGAGCAGACAGGTGTTGACTTGCCGGGCGAAGCAAATTCCATCTTCCATAAGCAGGAAAAGGTAGGACCGGTCGAGCTTGCAACGATGTCGTTTGGGCAGTCGTTTCAGATTACGCCGTTACAGTTGATGCGTGCTGCATCTGCAGTTGTGAATGGTGGGAATCTGGTCACACCTCATTTCGGTGTGTATACGACAGATGAAAATAACAAGTCACTGAGGTTTTGAAATATGAGACGAAGACAGGCGCGGTCAGCGAGGCAACCAGTGAGACGATGAAAGAACTGCTTGAAGCAGTCGTTGCGGAAGGCACCGGACATCGGGCGTATATCGCCGGATATTCGATTGGAGGTAAGACGGCAACGAGTGAGAAACTGCCGCGAAGTGAGAATCGCTATATTTCATCTTTTCTTGGATTTTCACCGGCGGACAATCCGCAGGTTATGACACTGATTCTGATTGATGAACCGCAGGGTATCTATTATGGAGGTACGATTGCGGCACCGGTCGTAAGTGAGATATACGACAACATTCTGCCGTATCTCGGTATCTACAAGGACGAGAACGCAGAGGAGGAGACGACACAGACAATCAGCATCGACGATGCTGTGTTTTAAATATTACAATACAAGCGATGGCTTGATAAAGGAGAGAAGATATGAAGTACGACATAATTGTTCCAGCATTGATAGCATTTGGTGTGAGTGTGATCTTAAGTCCGATCATTATTCCATTCTTAAAGAAACTGAAGTTCGGGCAGTTTGTGCGTGACGATGGACCGGAATCGCATCTGAAGAAGTCGGGAACGCCGACGATGGGTGGATTGATCATCCTGTTCAGTATCGTGATTACATCACTTTTTTACATCAAAGATCATAAGGAGATCGTTCCAATCCTGTTTGCAACATTGGGATTTGGTCTGGTTGGTTTCTTGGATGACTTTATCAAGGTTGTTATGAAGCGGTCACTTGGACTTCGTGCATGGCAGAAGATGTTGGGACAGTTTTTGGTAACAGGTGTTTTTGCATATTACATTCATGCATATACGGATCTTGGAACTACGATGATTATTCCATTTACACATAAGGTCGTTGACCTTGGATGGGTTTATTTCCCATTGATGTTCTTCGTTATGCTTGGTACAGCAAACGGTGCGAACTTTACAGATGGCCTGGATGGATTGGCATCCTCCGTTACCGTATTGATTGCAACCTTTTTCGCGATTGCATCTATCGCGGCAGGCTCTGGTGTAACACCGATTACATGTGCAGTCGTAGGAAGCCTGCTTGGCTTTTTGGTATACAATGTCTATCCAGCACGTGTGTTCATGGGAGATACCGGATCACTGGCATTGGGTGGATTTGTTGCGTCGACAGCGTATATGCTGCAGATGCCACTGATTATATTGATCGTTGCATTTATTTATCTGGCAGAGGTGCTTTCTGTTATTATTCAGGTTGTAAGCTTCAAGACAACTGGAAAGCGAGTATTTAAGATGGCACCGATCCATCATCATTTTGAGCTTTGCGGATGGCCGGAGACAAAGGTCGTTGCGATCTTCTCGATCGTTACAACGATTCTGTGTCTGATCGGAATTCTGGCAATTTAGGAACGTTAGATAGAATGGAAAAGAGGGAAAACAATGTTCGATAAGAAAGTATTAGTTGCAGGAGCAGGAAAAAGTGGAATCTGTGCAAGTGAGCAGCTTCTTCGAAATGGAGAGCAGGTTGTGCTGTTTGATGAGAACCCGAAGGGTACACTCACAGAGGCAGTCATTCTTGAGAAGCTCGGGTTTGACAAGAAACCAGAGGCTTTGACGATCTGGCTTGGTGCGCTGACTGATGAACTGCTTGCAGATATTTCCTGTATGGTTATCAGTCCGGGTATCCCGGTCGATGCACCATTTGCGCTCAAGGTAAAAGAAGCAGGTATTCCGGTGTGGAGTGAAATCGAGCTTGCATATACTTACGAGAAGGGTACAGTAGCCGCCATCACAGGTACGAATGGAAAGACGACAACGACTACATTGGTTGGCGAGATCATGAAAGCCTACAACGACAAAACATTTGTCGTAGGAAATATCGGAATCCCATACACAAGTCTGTCTGATCAGAGCAGTGCGGATTCGGTGACGGTTGCAGAGATCAGTAGCTTCCAGTTGGAGACAATTCATACATTCCGCCCACATGTGAGCGCGATACTCAATATTACGCCGGATCATCTGAACCGGCATTATACATTTGAAAACTATGCGAACTGCAAGCTGGATATCACGAAGAACCAGACGAAGGAAGATTATGCAGTGATGAATTACGATGATCCGGAGACGGTGAAGCGTATTGATAAGGTTCCGGCAACGGTGATTTTGTTCAGCCATAAAAAGGAACTGGAGTCCGGTGTGATCGTCAAAGATGATGCGGTTGTGATCCGGGAGAATGGCAAAGAGACTTATGTGATGCCGCTTTCTGAGTTCCAGCTGCTGGGAGATCACAATATAGAGAATCTTTTGGCTGCGGTTGCAATATCTTATTATATGGGAGCAGATATTGCCACGATCCGTAAGGTCTGCGGCGCATTTAAGGGTGTGGCACACCGGATCGAATATGTGCGCACATTAAATGATGTGAATTATTATAATGATTCCAAAGGAACAAATCCGGATGCAGCGATCAAGGCAATCCAGTCGATGGTGCGTCCGACGTATCTGATCGGTGGCGGTTATGATAAGAAGTCTACTTACGATGAGTGGATAGAGAGCTTTGACGGCAAGGTAAAATGCCTCGTCCTCATCGGACAGACGAGAGAGAAGATTGCCGAGTGTGCCAGAAAGCATGGCTTCGATAAGATCCGTTTCACGGATACTTATGAGGAATGCCTGAAGCTGTGTACGGAACTGGCAGAACCGGGAGATGCGGTTCTTCTGTCTCCGGCCTGTGCAAGCTGGGGCATGTTCCCGAACTATGAGGTCAGAGGACAGCTTTTCAAGGAATATGTCCGTGG
>ERZ859937.576-NODE-576-length-14805-cov-1.433831_pt1 | contig 14805 bp, 17 predicted proteins | sample MGYA00509985_ERZ859937 | MGnify/ENA primary metagenome ERZ859937 (study PRJEB30046, sample SAMN00715169) | human gut metagenome | study: EMG produced TPA metagenomics assembly of the A metagenome-wide association study of gut microbiota in type 2... | reverse complement strand
TGTGGCAGATATCATACAGGTAGATAAGCGGTATGAGACAGCTATTGAGACGGCACTTGGCGGAAGTATCCAGAACATTGTCACAGAGGATGATGCAACAGCCAAGAGTATGATCGCGTATTTGAAGCAGAACCGGTTTGGACGTGCAACATTCCTGCCGATTCAGTCAATCGTCGATCGCTCCGGGGTGAGTAACGATGTAAAGCGGGAACCGGGCGTTGTTGGTACCGCATCCGAATTGGTTGGATATGATAAAAATTCCAGTCGATTATCGGACATCTGCTTGGACGAATCGTAGTTGTCGATCACATCAACCATGCGGTGGCGCTTGCAAAGAAGTATAAACAGAGTCTGCGTATCGTGACGCTCGAGGGAGAACTGATCAATCCGGGCGGTGCGCTGACCGGTGGTGCATTTAAGAATACATCAAATCTGCTTGGACGAAAGCGAGAGCTTGAGGAAATTGATGAACAGATCGAGAAGCTTTCCGTGAAGCTGGAAGAACATAAGAAGCAGATTACATTCCTGACGGAAGACCGTGAGAAACAAAAAGGTATCCGTGACGAATTAAATACGGAGATCCAGAATATGAACATCCGTATGAATACATATACCCTGAACCTTGAACAGGTACAGGCAAAGCTGGCTGAGGTAGAACGCGGATTTGCAAGCATCAATCGCGAGAATGGTGAGCTTGCAGCGCAGATCGACGAGATCAATGCAAACAAGCAGGAATTAAAGGATAACAACCAGAAGCAGGAGGAAGCCATTCACGAGCTGGAAGCGGAGATTGCGAAGCTTGAACAGGCAGTGACTGAGGAAAAAGGTAGGCTGCAGGGTGCTTCAGATTCAATTAACAAGCTGAATCTGGAGTTCAATACCGTACAGCAGCAATATGAGTTCCTGATGCAGAATATCCATCGTATCAAGACGGAGGAACAGGCAGCAAAGGAGAACCTGCAGACGCTGAATCTAAAGCGGAACAATGGAAACGAAGAGGTTACGACGCTCACAAAGCGGACAGACAGCTTAAAACAGCAGTTCGATGAGAATATCCGTATGATCGCGATTAAGGAGAAGAAACTGGAAGAACTCATTTCAGGTAAAGATGCTTTGAATGAGAGTCACAAAGAATTTTTCCATAAACGTGAGGAATTGTCGGAGCAGATCAATGGACTGGACAAATCGGCATTCAAGATCAATGCATCGATTGAGAAGTTGTCCGAACAGGCGGAAAGTCTGAATAATTATATGTGGGAAGAATACGAGCTGACCTATAATCTGGCACTTGACTATAAGGATGCCGGATTCGATGATATCTCATCACTCAAGCGCGAGATTTCGGCAGTGAAAAATAAGATCAAACAGCTCGGCGATGTCAATGTCAATGCTATCGAGGATTACAAGCAGGTATCCGAGCGATACGAGTTCTTAAAGGGACAGCATGATGATATCTGCAAGGCAGAGGCAAATCTTGTAAATATTATTGCAGAGCTTGACCGGGCAATGCGGGAACAGTTTGCGGAGAAATTCAAGGAGATCCGTGTGATGTTCTCGAAAGTATTTAAGGAGCTGTTCGGTGGTGGTAAGGCTGACCTTGAGCTTGTTGATGAGGAAGATCTGCTCGAAACAGGAATCAAGATCATCGCACAGCCGCCAGGAAAGAAATTGCAGAATATGATGCAGCTTTCCGGTGGAGAGAAGAGTTTGACGGCGATTTCTTTGCTTTTTGCAATCCAGAGTTTAAAACCGTCACCATTCTGTCTGCTGGATGAGATTGAGGCGGCACTCGATGATTCGAATGTCAAGCGATTTGCCAAATATCTGTCCAAGCTGACAAAGGACACACAGTTTATCGTCATTACACACCGTAAAGGTACGAGGAAGCCGCAGATATCCTGTATGGTATCACAATGCAGGAAAAGGGCGTTTCGACACTTGTATCGGTGAATATGATAGAGAATGAATTGGATGATTAAGGAGGTGTAAGATATGGGTTGGTTTACCAAGAAGAAAAAAGGGGAAACTACAGAAGAGGAACTGCAGGAAGTGCAGACACAGGAAACTGTTGCAGAAGCAGAAGAAGTGGAGACAGAGAAAGAGATATCTGAGGTTCCTTCGGAGACAGTTGATACAGAGATTCCGGCTGAGATACCAGCGGATGAGCCAGGAGAAGCTCCAGCTCCACAGAAAAAGGGCTTCTTTGCAAGATTAAAGGAAGGGCTTACAAAGACACGTAACAGCATTTCAGATAGCTTCAACAACTTGTTCAAGGCAAGCGAGTTAGATGATGATTTTTACGATGAGCTGGAAGAGACACTCGTTATGTCCGATATGGGTTATGAGACGACGGAACGGATCGTAGAAGATCTGAAAGCACGTGTCAAGGAAGAACATATCAAGGAAGCACAGGCATGCCGGGATCTGGTAATCAATATTATACGGGATCAGATGCAGGTGGATGAGACAGCCTACGATTTTGAGAATAAGAAAACAGTTGTGCTGGTAATCGGTGTCAACGGTGTTGGAAAGACCACTTCGATCGGAAAGCTGGCAGCCCAGTACAAGGCACGAGGCAAGAAGGTGCTGATGGCGGCGGCAGATACATTCCGTGCAGCGGCAATCGACCAGTTAAAGACATGGGCGAACCGTGCCGGTGTAGATATTATCGCACAGAATGAGGGCGCAGATCCGTCGGCGGTTGTCTACGATGCAGTTGCGGCAGCAAAAAGCCGGAATACAGATATCCTGCTGATCGATACAGCTGGACGTCTGCACAACAAGAAGAACTTGATGGATGAGCTTGCGAAGATGCGTCGCATTATTACAAGAGAGTATCCGGAAGCAAATGTGGAGTCACTGATCGTGTTAGATGGCACGACGGGACAGAATGCATTAGAGCAGGCAAGACAGTTCAGCTCCGTGACCGAGATCAACGGTATTATCATTACGAAGCTGGACGGAACAGCGAAGGGCGGTATTGCGATTGCAATCCAGTCAGAACTCAATGTTCCGGTCAAATACATTGGTATCGGCGAGCAGATCGACGATCTGCAGAAGTTTGATCCGAACAGCTATGTGAATGCATTGTTTGCAGATTTTGATATGCGTTCGGATGTGGAGATTCTCGTCGATGAGAATATCGAGAATATTCCGAAAGATGATGACCTGTTTGATATGAATTAAACAGGGTTTTGCATAAAAGAAACTTACAGGAAAGAAGGATAAAAATATGGCAGAAAAAGCGCAGACAGAACAGAAGCTGACACTCGAGAAATTCGAGCAGGCATATGAGATCGTGAAGAAAGTGACAAAGCCAACCGGACTGATCGAGAGTGAGTTTTTCTCACAGTCCTGTGGTAATAAAGTATATTTGAAACCGGAGAACATGCAGGTAACAGGCGCCTACAAGATTCGTGGTGCTTATTACAAGATCAGCACGTTGTCCGATGCAGACCGCAAGAAGGGACTTATCACAGCGTCTGCTGGAAACCATGCACAGGGTGTTGCGTATGCAGCAAAGGCATATGGTGTGAAGGCAACGATCGTTATGCCGACATCCACACCACTCATCAAGGTAAATCGTACGAAGTCGTATGGTGCTGAGGTTGTACTGTATGGCGATGTCTATGATGATGCCTGCCAGTATGCATTGAAGCTTGCGGAGGAAAAGGGATATACCTTTATCCATCCATTTGATGATTTGGATGTCGCAACCGGACAGAGTACCGTTGCGATGGAGATCTTAAAGGATCTTCCGTTTGTAGATATTATCTTAGTGCCAGTCGGTGGTGGCGGACTTGCCACAGGTGTATCGACGCTTGCCAAGATGCTCAATCCAAACATCAAGGTAATCGGTGTAGAGCCAGCAGGAGCAGCCTGCTTAAAGGCATCCCTTGCCAATGACAAGGTAACGACACTGCCAAAGGTAGATACGATCGCAGATGGTACTGCCGTTAAGACACCGGGAACAAAGATCTTCCCATATCTGAAGGAAAATCTGGATGATATTATTACGGTTGAGGATAGCGAACTGATCGTAGCATTTCTTGATATGTTAGAGAATCATAAAATGCTTGTAGAAAACAGTGGGCTGCTTACCGTTGCAGCGCTGAAGCATCTCGAGCCAAAGGGACAGAAGGTTGTCAGTATCTTGAGTGGTGGTAATATGGATGTGATCACATTCTCATCAGTTGTACAGCACGGTTTAATTGCAAGAAGCCGTATCTTCACGGTATCTGTATTGCTTCCAGATAAGCCGGGCGAGCTGCAGCGTGTGGCAGGTGTGATTGCCGGAGAAAACGGAAATATCATCAAGCTTGAGCATAACCAGTTCGTAACAATCAACCGTAATTCTGCTGTGGAACTTGTGATTACGATTGAAGCATTTGGACCGGAGCACAAGGAGCAGATCCTGCGCGTACTTTCCGAGCAGGGATATCGCCCAATCGAGAAGAAACCGAAGGCGATCTTCTAATATGCGACACATATATATGGCGGTAGACCTTGGTTCTACCATGATTGATAGCTGTCTGATCGATGCGGAGGACAAAGACGTACTTGCACAGCGGAGTACGAAGAATCCCCAGCGTCTGTATGGCAGCGACGTGATAAATCGAATCTTAACTGTGAAACGGGATATAAGCTTTCTTGTGAAAATGCGCGATCAGACGGTCGCTGCGATCGTGGAACTGCTGCAGGAAATGCTTGAAGATACTAAAAAACAGGTGGAACATACCGAGCGGGAGCATGAGCTTGTGAAGTTGGATGCTGTTGCAATCACAGGAAATACAACGATGATTTCCATCCTGCTTGGGTACGATATTTCAGATATGGGAGAAGCTCCATTTCCAACGACGCTACATGGCAGTGTAATCGTGCCAGGACAGGAATTATTTACGAAAGAACAGATGGCGGTTGTCGAAGAAGAATATCCTGAGATTATAGAAGAAGACTGTAATGTGTTCTTATCTGGATGTAGCAGTGCGTTTCTTGGCGGAGATGTCATCGCGGGTGTGATGCATATCGAGAAAAGTCGGAATACAGAAGTGCCAGAACGTTACATGTTCTTAGATCTTGGTACAAACGGTGAGATGGTTCTAAAAGATGGAGAGCGGTATTTGGCGACGAGTACTGCCTGTGGACCAGCATTTGAGGGATGTGCGAGAAAACAGCATGCGTATGGCAACAGTCTGCTTGAAGCAATCGCGCTTGGCAGAAGACTGGAGAAGATTCACGCAAACGGAACGCTGGCGGAGGAATTCTTAGACAGTGGAATCGTGATTCACGGAATCCATATCAACTCGGAGATATTACAGTCTATCATGCTTGCAAAGGCGGCGGTGTATGCCGGAATCAAATGTCTGCTTAAAACAGCAGGTCTGCATGCAAGAGATATTGACAAGGTATATATTGCCGGTGGTTTTGGCTTTTATTTGAATGCGCGGGATGCTATTGATCTTGGTATGCTGCCACAGGATTTCATGGATAAGGAAGTGGTTGGAAATGCATCGCTTGCCGGTGCTACAGATCTTCTGATCCACGGACCATTGAGTCGTGATTTTGAAGTATATCGGGAGAAGCTTCAGGTGATTGATCTGACACAGACAGAGGGCTTTCAGGATAGTCTGATTGATGCCTGCAGCTTTGTAAGACTTACATAAATAAAATGGGGGATTGCCGATGGAACAACACAGTCTGAAATTAAAATTACTGGATTCTTTCTATGATATGGTAACGACGAAGAAATCAAATCTTCCAATCTATCATGGAAATGACAGCAAAGAGTTTGTGCCTGCGTATACAGCAGAGAATAAAAAGGTCTGTAATCCATTGGTGGCAGATATCAATCTGCCGAGCACACATGATTTTATCCGGTCATTGTCCGAAGATAAAAAGGTTGGACTCGCCGGAATTGCAATCTTAAAGGATGGAAAGCTTGTGGCGGAGCATTATGTACCGCCTTATGGCGCAGGATACCGGCATGTATCATTTTCCATGTGCAAGTCGGTGACATCCATGGCGGTCGGACTTGCGATGGAAGAAGGGCTGTTATCGCTTGATGAGAAGCTGGTAGATATCTTCCCGGAATACACCGGACTTTTCACGAAGAAGGCAATGAAGGAAGTCACGGTGAAGCATCTGCTTACGATGACTGCAGGTGTGAAATTCGATGAGGTAAGCTCGTATTTCGCGGAGGACTGGCGAAAATCATTTATTGGCAGTGATGTAAGCTTTGCACCGGGGACGGATTTCACGTATAATAGCTTAAATACCTATATGCTTGCAGCAATCGTGACGAGACGGGCGGGATGTTCTATGCTTGCCTATTTGAAGTCACGTCTGTTTCGCCCGCTTGGTATCCATAATATCACATGGGACTGCTGCCCGAAGGGCATTGAACGCGGTGGCTGGGGCATGAAGCTTTCCCTGCAGGATATGGTAAAGCTTGGTGAGCTTTACTTAAATGATGGTGCGATCATCCGGGATGGAAAACACATCCAGCTTTTAAGCCGGGCGTGGATCCGCGAATCAACACAGACACATGTGGAATTCGAGGATACAACGCTCACGAAAGGGTACGGATATCAGATCTGGTGCTTAAAGGATGGTGCATGGCTGTTCAACGGTGTATTTGGACAGAATGTCTATATCAACCAGAGAAAGAATCTGGTGATCGCCTGTACTGCAGGCGGTTATGAAGTATTTCCGGAGGGACATCTGGTTGCAAGAATCTGTAAGTTTGCAGCGGATGAGGAAAATTTCATCCGTAAGCCGTTTGCCACGATCGGTGATACTCTGAAAAACTATATTGCAGAAAAACGGTATCAAAAGAATGCAAAGCAGCTTGATCCGGCGTATGCAGCCTATATAGAACGTGTGGTGAAGCCATATACAGGCAGAACCTACGATGTGACCGATTATGCATCAAGTATCCTGCCAAATGCGAATCAGATGTTTTATTCTCTGTATATGACAGGCATCGAGCAGCTGGGCATCTCGTACAAAAAGGAATACCTGGTACTGCATGTGCGGGATGGAAAAAAGGTGTATCATATCCGCGTCGGGTATCTGTCGGCACATCCATATATCTATCAGATCTTAGATATCGGTGGAAAGAAACTTCCGGTTGCAGCGGGCTGTGAGCTGATGGATCGAACGGAGAAAGAATTTGGACTGAAGATCCGGCTTTACTATCTTGAAGAGGTCGCAAACAAGGTGATCGATCTGCAGTTTGAAGGGGATAAAGTGAAGATCCGGGCGGTCGGCACACCGAACCTTGTGAAGTTCATGGAGAAGCTGTTTGGCGAGGCAATGATGCAGCGCACAAAGAAGCTGGGACGATGGAAGGATTCCACATTTCTAAAAGAAAAAATGAAGAAAGTGTTATTCCCGGAGAGTGAGGGAATTGCGAGATAAATTATGAAGATGATGACGATTGCCAGTGGAAGCAGTGGAAACTGTACATACGTTGGCAGTGAAAATACAGGGATATTAGTCGATGTCGGTGTCAGCAAGAAAAAAATACTGGATGCGTTACAGGACGTAGACCGGACGTTTGCAGACATCAACGGCATCGTGATTACGCATGAGCATATTGACCATATACGTGGTCTCGGTGTAATATCAAGAGCGTATGGCATTCCAATCTATGCGACAGAAGCGACAATAGAAGAAATCAAATACACACGAGCCTTGGAACGCTTGACTATGGGTTGTTCCATAGTATCCAGCCGGATGACCATTTATGGTCGGCAATATTGAGATCCTGGCACACAGTACGTGGCATGATGCGGCCGATCCGGTCTGCTACAGCCTGCTGTGTGATGGCAGGAAGATTGCTGTTGCGACCGATATGGGAGGATATGATGGTTATATGATACAGGCACTCAAAGACGCGGATGCGCTTTTGGTGGAGGCGAATCATGATATTCGCATGCTGCAGGTTGGACCATATCCGTATTCGACCAAGCAGCGGATCTTAAGCAGTTATGGACATTTGTGCAACGAAGCGGGCGGGAAACTGATCCGTGATGTGCTCAATGATCATATAAAAACTATTTTTCTTGGACATTTGTCAAAGGAAAATAACTTACCGGAGCTTGCCTATGCGGCAGTTGCGGCGGAGTTAGAAGGAAATCCGTTCACAGACGATGTGCGGGATTTTCATTTGCAGGTGGCAAACAGAGATACACACAGTGCGCTGCTTGATATTTAAGTATATTTTCAATACACGGAGGAAGAGTAAGATGAAGAAAACAATTATCACGGTAGTAGGAAAAGACAGAGTCGGTATTATTGCAAAAGTGTGTGTATACCTTGCCGAGAACAATATCAACATCCTTGATATTGCCCAGACGATCGTAGACGGCTATTTCAATATGATGATGGTTGTCAATGCTGAAGCTGCATCCAAGGATCATGACCAGATTGCGGAGGATCTTGCAGGTATCGGAGAGGAACTTGGTGTGCAGATCAAGGCACAGCAGGAAGAAATCTTTGACATGATGCACAGACTGTAATTGGATGGAGGAAAGCAAATGATTAGCATAAATGAAGTAATTGAAACCAATGCAATGATCTCCCGGATGAATCTGGATGTCCGTACGATCACAATGGGTATCAGCCTGCTTGACTGTGTGGGCGGTACACTCAAGGAAACCTGTGATAATATCTATAACAAGATCACAATGAAGGCAAAGGATCTGGTTTATACAGGCGAGGAAATCTCTAAGAAATATGGTATTCCAATCGTAAATAAGCGTATATCTGTTACACCGATCGCACTTGTAGGTGGCAGTGTATGTAAGACAAGCGATGATTTCGTGGAAATCGCAAAGACGCTTGATCGTGCAGCAGATAAGGTAGGCGTTAACTTTATCGGTGGATATTCTGCTCTTGTTTCGAAGAGTATGACAAAGGCTGATGAGCTTTTGATCCGTTCTATCCCAAAGGCATTGGCAGTAACTGGAAAGGTTTGTTCTTCTGTCAATACCGGTTCCACAAAGACCGGTATCAATATGGATGCAGTCAAGCTGATCGGTGAAATTGTATTGGAGACAGCAGAGCTTACGAAGGATCAGGATTCCATCGGCTGTGCAAAGTTTGTTGTGTTCTGTAATGCGCCGGATGACAATCGTTTATGGCAGGTGCATTCCATGGTGTGACAGAGGCAGATTGCATCATTAACGTTGGTGTTAGTGGTCCGGGTGTTGTAAAGGCAGCACTTGAGGCAGTGCGCGGTGAGAATTTCGAGGTGCTTTGTGAGACAATCAAGAAGACTGCATTTAAGATCACAAGAGTTGGACAGCTTGTAGCGAAGGAAGCATCTGCGAGATTGGGAGTGCCGTTTGGCATTATCGATCTTTCGCTTGCTCCAACACCTGCAGTCGGAGATAGTGTCGGTGAAATCCTTGAGGAGATTGGTCTGGAATTTTCCGGTGCACCAGGTACAACTGCGGCACTTGCCATGCTCAATGATCAGGTGAAGAAGGGTGGCGTTATGGCATCCTCGTATGTCGGTGGACTTTCCGGTGCATTTATTCCGGTCAGTGAGGATCAGCGTATGATCGATGCGGTTGAGGCAGGTGCTCTTACAATCGAGAAGCTTGAGGCAATGACTTGTGTCTGCTCCGTCGGTCTGGATATGCTTGCAATTCCTGGCGATACGAAGGCAACGACAATCTCCGGTATTATCGCAGATGAGATGGCGCTTGGTATGGTAAACCAGAAGACAACAGCTGTCCGTATCATTCCTGTAATCGGAAAGACAGTTGGCGATAAGGCAGAGTTTGGTGGACTGCTTGGCTATGCTCCAATCATGCCGGTGAACCAGTATTCCTGCGATGCATTTATCAATCGTGGGGGAAGAATCCCGGCACCGATCCACAGCTTTAAGAACTAATATAGGTCAGATTGAATGGAACAAAGATTAGCACTTCGGAACGGGTTTTGATGCAGATTGAAAAGCCGGCCCGTTATATCGGAAATGAAGTAAATATGGTTCGCAAGAACTTAAGTGAGGTAGACGTCCGGATCGCCATGTGCTTTCCGGATGTTTATGAGATCGGCATGTCATATCTGGGAATTCAGATCTTGTATGACATGTTTAACCGCAGAGAGGACGTGTACTGTGAGCGTGTGTACAGCCCATGGCCGGACTTGGATGCGATCATGCGGAAGGAGCACATTCCGCTTTTTTCGTTGGAGACACAGACGGCAATCTCGGAATTTGACTGGCTTCAATTACGATCCAGTACGAGATGTGTTACACCAATATATTACAGGTCATTGATTTAGCAGGCATTCCATTGCTTGCGAAGGATCGTACGAAGGAGCATCCGATCGTGATTGGTGGCGGACCTTGTACAGTGAATCCGGAGCCGATGGCGGATTTCTTCGATATCTTCTATATCGGAGAGGGCGAGACAAGCTACGATGCATTGCTTGATCTGTACAAACAGTATAAACATTCGGACATGAGCCGGGAGGATTTCCTGCGGAGAGCATCTTCGATTCCGGGTATTTATGTGCCATCGATGTATGAGGTTTCGTATCAGGAAGATGGAACGATCGAGAAGGTCGTACCGAAATATGAGGATGTCCCAGCAAAGGTAAAACGTCAGGTCGTCGTTGATTTTGAGAATGTATCATACCCGATGAAGCCGGTTGTACCGTATATCCGGGCAACACAGGATCGTGTGTGTCTGGAAATCATGCGTGGCTGTATCCGTGGCTGTCGGTTCTGTCAGGCGGGAATGATCTATCGTCCGACGAGACAGAAGAATGTGGAAATGCTCAAAAAATACGCGCGGACGATGCTGGATAATACCGGCTACGAAGAGATTTCGTTAAGCTCGCTTAGCTCGAGTGATTACGAGAATCTCGATGTGCTGCTGAATTATCTGATTACATTGCGGGATACCGATCATGTAAACGTGTCATTGCCATCACTTCGTATCGATGCATTTTCTCTCGATGTCATGAGTAAGGTGCAGGATATCAAGAAGTCCTCCCTGACATTTGCGTCGGAGGCAGGTACCCAGCGTCTGCGGGATGTTATCAACAAGGGAATTACAGACGAGAATCTGTTAGAGGGAAGCAGACAGGCGTTCCTTGGTGGCTGGGATAAGGTCAAGCTTTATTTCATGCTCGGACTTCCGACGGAGACTGATGAGGATCTGTATGGTATCGCGGATCTGGCAGAGCGTATCTCAGAGGTATATTTTGACAATGTACCAAAGGAAAAACGAAATGGCCGTGTCATGATCAACGCATCGGCATCGTATTTTGTACCGAAGCCATTTACACCGTTCCAGTGGGCACCGATGATCCTGCCGGATGAATTTACCCGCCGGGCAAGATATGTGAAGGACTCCTTCCGGGCACAGCGAAACCAGAAGAGTCTGAAGTTTTCGTATCACGATCAGGAATCTCAATTTTAGAGGGTGTGCTTGCAAGAGGTGACCGTAGACTGGGTGCGGCAATCTTAGATGTGTATGAACAGGGTGGCATCTTCGATGCGTGGACAGAGTATTTTGATATGCAGCGGTATGAAAATGCGTTTGCAAACCATCATGTCGATATCGAATTTTATACAGCGAGAAAAAGACCGGATGACGAAGTGTTCCCGTGGGAGCATTTAGACGTCGGTGTGAGCCGCGGGTTCCTGTTACAGGAGTGGCATAAGGCACAGGAGGGAAAAACGACCGGAAACTGCCGGATGCAGTGTTCTGGCTGTGGTTCTGCCACATATGGAGGAGGTGTCTGCTTTGAAGCTAAGAATTAAATACACCAAGCTTGGAAGTCTTCGTTTCATTGGACATCTCGATATTATGCGGTTCTTCCAGAAGGCGATCCGGCGGGCGAAGCTGGATGTCTCATATTCGAAGGGCTTTTCGCCTCACCAGATGATCTCCTTTGCGGCACCGATGCCGCTTGGCATGACATCGGAGGGGGAATATTTCGATGGAGAGTTTGAGAGCGTGACAACGACCGAAGATATGATGGCGCGCCTGAATGCGACGATGCCACCGGAGATTCAGGTATTGGATATCATCGAGCTTCCGGACAATGCGAAGCCGTCGATGGCAATCGTGACCGCGTCTGACTATTATATCTACAAAAACGAGGAATGTGAGAACGATACAATACCGCAGCTTTTACAGGCGCTGCCTGCATTTGCAGAGAAAGACAAGGTTGAGATCGTCAAGAAGACGAAGTCCAAAGAGGAACTGACGGATATCCGTCCACTCATCTATGAAATCAAAGAATACAAGGATGGCGTCTATATGCTGCTTGCATCCGGAAGCAAGGATAACTTAAAGCCGGAGCTTGTCGTAGAGGCGATGTGTAACGAAGCGGGTGTACCGTTTAACCGGTATGATTACCGGATTCACCGGCTGGGGACATACATGGGGGAGAAAGAGGAGTTACAGCCGCTTTCCGCAAGTGGAACGAGATTTTAATGGATGTGCCGCAGGATGTGGGAAGCAGATAAGAGAGTATGAAGCAGTTTGTATTTACAGAATGGAATAAGAAGAAGCTTGGAATCCTGTTCGAGGATGGAAAAGCGATGGAGATCCGGTGTTATGAGGCGGACAGTATCCTTGGAAATGTCTACCGGGCGCGAGTCTCGAATCTATCGCCGAACATCAATGCGGCGTTCGTGGATATCAAAAAGGGCGAGAGTTGTTATCTGTCGATGGATGATTACCACGGGGAGAAATTAAAGGTCGGTGATCTCGTGACGGTGCAGGTCGTGCGTGATAAGATCAAGACAAAACGTTATGCGGTGACGACAGATATTTCCCTGCAGGGAGATTACGCGGTAACGACGCTTTTTGCACCTGTCGGAGTTTCTTCCAAGATTACAGATAGTGCAAGAAAAAAGGAATTAAAGACTTTGATGCAGAACCTGCTTATAGCAGAGCAGGATGCGCAGTTCTATTTGGCAGAAGGAAATGTGGCAGAGATCGAGCGGATAAAAAAGCTTACACTTGGTGGAATTATCCGGACGCAGGCAGAGCATGCGGAGGATGCTGCGATTACGCGGGAAATCGAAGGACAGGCACGACTGCTTTATTCGATTATGAAGAAGTCCGAGTATGCAACACAATATACCTGCCTGTACCACACGGAGGTCGAATATATCAAAGATATCCGGCGGATGCATGCATTGCAGGATGTGGAGATCGTGACCGATATTCCAGAGGTGACGGAAGCAATCTCGGAGATCCCACTCTATACGGACGAATATACACTTACGCTTCGGTATTCGCTTGCAAGTCTGCTTGAGAAGACGCTTTCGAAGCGCGCATACTTAAAGTCCGGGGCATATCTGGTAATCGAGCCGACGGAAGCTATGACGGTGATCGATGTCAATAGCGGCAAGTCAATCAAAGGGAAAAATGCGGAGGAGCAGTTCCTGAAGATTAACATCGAAGCGGCAAAGGAGATTGCAAGGCAGCTCCGACTGCGTAATATTTCCGGAATTGTGATGATTGATTTCATCAACATGAAGGAAGAAAGTCATAATCATGAGCTTATGAAGAATCTGGCAGAATATGTACGCACTGATCCGGTCCGGACAACTGTGGTGGATATGACGAAGCTTGGACTTGTCGAGCTGACAAGACAAAAAGGAAAACGTGCATTGCACGAGGTATTTTCAGAAATCAAATAGGTTAACATAAAAAATTACAAAATATTATATTTTTTGTGTTGACAAGCATACAATCAGATGCTAATATATATGAGTGTGCCGCACAGTGGGGTACAAGTCTGCAATCATGCAGCACCGAAACTGGCGAGTAATGATAATAGGAGGAAACCATATGTACGCAATTATAGCAACAGGCGGAAAGCAGTACAAGGTAGCTGAAGGAGATATCATTAAGGTAGAGAAGCTTAATGCTGAGGAAGGCTCAGAGGTATCATTCGACGTAGTTGCAGTGAATACTGACAAAGATGTACTTTGTGGAGATGCTTGCAAGAGCGCTTCTGTAAAGGCAACTGTTCTTGGCGAAGGTAAGGGTAAGAAGGTTGTTGTTTACAAGTACAAGAGAAAGACTGGCTATCATAAGAAGCAGGGTCACAGACAGCCGTTTACTCAGGTTAAGATTGAAGCAATCAACGCTTAATTGAAACTATGATACAGGCAGTGTTTTATATGTATTCGGATAAGACTTACCGTGGATTTTCGGTAAGCGGACATGCAGGCTATGAGAACGCAGGCAAAGATATTATCTGTGCTTCGGTATCAGCGCTTGTCATCAATACCGTGAATGCGGTGGATGCACTCACAGAGAATGTGTGTGCATGCGAGCAGGATTCATCCGGAAGCATAAAATTCAAATTTTCATCGGACAGCGATGAACAAGGACAATTATTGATCCGTGCCTTGGATATGGGGCTTTCCAATATCGAGAAGGAATACGGAAAGAAGTATTTGCAAGTACACTACAAGGAGGTGTAACGACTATGTTAAGAATGGATTTACAGTTCTTTGCTCATAAGAAGGGTGTTGGTTCTACTAAGAACGGTAGAGATCAGAGTCTAAGAGACTCGGCGCCAAGAGAGCAGACGGACAGTTTGTAAAGGCTGGTAATATTTTATTCAGACAGCGTGGAACTAAGATTCATCCTGGTGTGAACGTTGGTATCGGCGGAGACGACACATTATTTGCACTTGTAGATGGTGTTTTACGTTTCGAGAGAAAGGGTAGAGATAAGAAGCAGGCTTCTGTATACCCTGTAGAGTCAGCTGAGTAAGAAAGCACTAGAAGAGCCGGGAGTTATATCCCGG
>ERZ859937.574-NODE-574-length-14812-cov-1.675747_pt1 | contig 14812 bp, 19 predicted proteins | sample MGYA00509985_ERZ859937 | MGnify/ENA primary metagenome ERZ859937 (study PRJEB30046, sample SAMN00715169) | human gut metagenome | study: EMG produced TPA metagenomics assembly of the A metagenome-wide association study of gut microbiota in type 2... | reverse complement strand
GATAAAAAGACGAGGTGCAGTAAACTGCACCTCTGTTTTTATTCCTCTGTTTTGTTGTTTTGTTATTCTTCTTTGCTTTGTTGTTCTGCTTTGTTTCTATCTAACTAAGCCTGCTTCTTGGTGAGACCGCGGTCATTTTTCTCGACCAGCTTCCTTGGCACCATAACCTGGTGTCCGCAGCCCATGCATTTCAGACGGAAGTCTGCTCCGACACGCATGATTTCCCACTCGCTGCTGCCGCACGGATGTGGTTTTTTCAGTTTTACGATATCTCCTACTGCGTATTTATCCATTCTATATTCCTCTTCTACCTATGCCTACCATTTAATATGCTGTGTATTATCCTCTGTTTACACCTCTATCTGCTCAAATACAGAGCCCAGTCCCTGCTGTATCAGAAGGTCTGCTCTTGCGTCCATCGGTGTGGTGGACTTGTTGATAAGCACGAGCTTGTTTCCATTGTAATAGTCTATGAGGCCTGCCGCCGGATATACCGCAAGTGATGTACCGCCTACTATGAGCACATCGGCATGACTGATGTAGTAGATTGCATCCTCAAGCGTTTTCTGATTTAAGCCCTCCTCGTACAATACGACATCCGGCTTTACCGGGCCGCCGCACTTTGGACATTTTGGCACATCTGTCGAGTTGAGGATTTCCTCTGCGCTTACAAACTGCAAGCACCTCTCACAGTAGTTTCTCAGCACACTGCCGTGCAGTTCCATCACATTTTTGCTGCCGGCCTTCTGATGCAGTCCATCTATGTTCTGCGTCACAACACCCTTAAGCTTTCCTGCTTTTTCAAGCTCTGCCAGCTTGTAATGCGTGATGTTCGGCTCTGCATCAAGACAGAGCATCTTATCACGGTAGAAGCGGTAAAATTCCTGCGGATGCTTCCTGTAAAATGTATGGCTCAGGATGGTCTCTGGCGGGTAGTCATACTTCTGATTGTAAAGTCCGTCCACGCTTCTGAAATCAGGTATGCCGCTCTCGGTTGATACACCTGCTCCGCCGAAAAATACAATATTGTCCGAAGCCTTTATCCACTGCAAAAATGTTTCTACACTGCTGTCATTGTTACCCATATGTATCCATCCTTTCTTCTTTTCTTCTTTAAATTGCTGCCTATTATTTTTTGAGCCACACTTTTATAGCTTGCGCACCAGCTTGTCCACATCTGCATTCAGTCCAAGCACCATCACTGCATCGTCTGCCTTGAACACGTAGTCCGGCAGCGGAAGCACGCGATTCTTTCCGGCTTCCTTTACTGTAACGATATTTACATTGTATTTCTGGCGCACATTATTTTCCTTGATACTCTTTCCTACCCAGCCTTCAGGTGGATTTATCTCGTAGATTGAGTAATCATCGTTTAATGCCACATAATCAAGCACATGGTTGGCGCTGTATTTCTTTGCCACTCGTTCTGCCATGTCGCGGTCAGGATAGATAACCTCATCCGCACCGTTTCGAAGCAGGAACTTGGCATGCACATCCCTGTTTGCCTTGCTGATGACGTATTTTCCGCCCATTTCCTTAACGAGACTTGTTATCTCAAGCGAGCTCTGGAAATTGGTGCCGATGCATACAAAAATCAAATCGAAATTGTTGATTCCGAGTGCTTTTACTACCTGTGGGTCGGTACAGTCACCTATCTGGACCTTGGTCACGTCATAGATTAAATCCCTGACCTTGGCCTCGTCCTTGTCCATCACCATAATGTCATTTCCGTTTTTTATCAAATCCGCACACAGATGGTGTCCGAATTTACCCATTCCAATAATTAAAATTGATTTCATTGCGTTTCTCCTTATCCTATGATAACTTTTTCCTCCGGAAGCTCTATATTGGCTTTATCCGGTCTATGCACAAACGAAAGCACAAAGGTCATGCTTCCGATTCTTCCACAATACATCATAATTATGATAATTATGCGTCCTACTGTATTTAAATCTCTTGTGATGCCTGTTGTCATGCCGACCGTACTGATTGCAGAGTATACCTCAAACAGTACATCGTCCATCTTCATATTGGATGTGGCAAGTATAGCTATCACCGCGGTAAGTCCAAGCACCAGATTGATGATAAGCACCATTCCGGCCTTTTTGATTACCTCACTGCTTATTTTCCTGCCAAACACATTGCAGCCGTTGCTTCCTCTCATATAAGAAACAATATAGATTATCATGACCGCCATGGTTGTGGTTTTGATTCCGCCGGCTGTCGAGCCCGGGCTTCCTCCTATGAACATGAGCACTATAGTCAAAAGCTTGCTCTCCTGTGTCAGTGCTGCTGTGCTACTGTATTGAAGCCTGCCTTTATCGCCGTAACTGAGCCGAATAACGATGCAAATATGGCACCCGGTGTATCCATGCCTGCTATGGTATTACTTTTTTCAAAAATATACATAAACAGTCCGCCACCGAAGACAAGTATCAGTGTGGTTGATATTACTATCTTGGCGTGGAGCGAGTATCTGCTAAACTTAAGCTTTTTGGTTCTGACCTCATTCCATATGGTAAAACCGATACCACCTATGATGATAAGCAGCATAATTGTGATATGACTAACGGATCTGCGACATATTTTGTAAACGATGAGTACTCCTCGTTGATGCCCATCAAATCAAAGCCTGCATTGCAAAATGCAGATATCGAATGGAATACCGAGAAATATATGCCTCTTAATATGCCAAAATCCGGTATGAAGCGGATTGCTAAAAGCACCGCTCCTATGCCTTCGATAAGGAAGGTTCCCCTTATTATCACGCTGAAAAGCCTTACTATTCCACCAATCTCGAGTGCATTGACGCTCTCCTGCATCAGATCCCTCTGTCTAAGTCCGATTTTTTTGTGCAGAAGCATGGAAAATGCCACACCGATTGAGATGAAGCCCATGCCTCCTATCTGAATCAGCACCAGAATTACAAGCTGCCCTATGATGCTCCAGTGTCTGAAGGTGTCAAACACAACAAGACCTGTCACACAGGTTGCGCTTGTTGCCGTAAAAAGTGAGTCAAGAAAATTAGTCCATTGTCCGTCTCTTGAAGAAAACGGAAGGCTCAGCATTATTGCCCCTGATAATATTGTCAGAAAAAATCCAACTGCGATGTATCTGAACTCTGTCAGGTTCTTATGTCGTTTTTTTATGTCATGTTTTATATCGTTCATATCCAATCCTAACTATTTGCTGCAGAATGTATTATTGTCAGCTTACAGAAGCTGTTTGTATATATCCCTCTTGCTGACACCTCTGTCCTTTGCCACGAGCTTCATGGCTTCCTTTCTGTCGATGCCCTGTGACTCATAGTGTGCCATATGCGCTTCAAGCGGCATGGCTTCCCAGCTTTCCTGCTGCTCCTTTGCTATTTCAGCCACGTTTCTGCCACAGATTACAAGCACATACTCGCCTCTTGGCTCCTGTGTCCTTGAACGCTCCAAAAGCTCCGAAAATGTATCTGCACCATTTCCTCGTGCTTTTTCGTAAGCTCCCTGCACACGGTAAGCTCTCTGTCTCCGAGCGCATTGTAAAGCTCTGTGACCGTCTTTATGAGATGATGAGGCGCCTCGTAGATGATGATTGTCCGAGTCTCGTTTTTAAGCTCCTCAATGACGCGCGCGCGTTCCTTTTTATCCCTCGGCAAAAATGCCTCAAACGCAAACCGCCTGGTCGGCCTGCCCGACATGGTAAGTGCTGTAATGCACGCTGCCGCCCCGGGAAGCGAGGTAACAGGCACGCCCTCCTCGTAGCAGATGCGCACGATATCCTCACCCGGGTCAGAAATGCCGGGTGTTCCGGCATCGGTGATGAGGGCTATATTTTTGCCCTCCTTAAGCTTTGCCACAAGCTGGTAAGCTTTATCTATCTTGTTAAACTCATGATAGCTCGTCATGGGTGTCTTTATCTCAAAATGATTGAGCAGCTTTATGGAGTTTCTCGTATCCTCTGCTGCGATGAGGTCTACCTCCTTAAGTGTGCGCAGCACACGGAATGTGATGTCCTCCAGATTTCCTATCGGAGTTGCGCACAAATACAGTGTTCCTGTCATATGATTCTCCTGTTATTTTCCGTTATTCCGGGGCTTATCGCCGTATATCTCATATATCTCATCCGTGTATACATTAGGCTCTTTGTATACAACTACGGTTTTTCGATGGTGATACGGCTTTTGCCGCCCTTGAGTCCCTCTATGAGCACCATGTTTGGCTCCCTGTCCGCGTAGGGATGCACAAGGCGCATGCGCTTTGGCTCGATATGATATTTCATCATCGTGCTAAAGATCTCTGCCAGCCTGAATGGTCTGTGAACCATGTAAAAACGCCCATTGAATTTGAGCATTTTTGCGCTCTCCCTGACTATATCGTCAAGTGTGCACCTGACCTCGTGGCGTGCTATTGTCATGGCATCGTCTGCATTTTTGATACCGTGCTGACCTATCATATACGGCGGATTTACCGTCACCACCTCCACGGACTCGCGCCCGAAAAGCTCTGAGGCATTGCACACATCTCCCTCTTCTATGGTCACCTTGTCCTCAAGATGGTTATATTTCACACTTCTTCTCGCAAGGTCTGCACACTGAGGCTGAAGCTCGAGCCCGCTGTAATGCTCTCCGTTATTCTTTGCCTCAAGAAGTATCGGAATCACACCGTTTCCAGTGCACAAATCCACAGCTCTCTCTCCGCGCTTTACCTTTGCATAGTCAGATAAAAGCACGGCGTCTATGCCGAAGCAGAACAGCTTTGGATCCTGTATGAGCCTATAGCCCTTGCGGCACAAATCGTCCAGGCGCTCATTACTGTGTATCAGTGCTTCCATTGTCTTTGTCCCTGTTGTAATCTTTATTATACTCTTTATTATAGTTTTTGTTCTTGTAATCCTTGTTGCGGTTGTATTTCTGCTTGTTTGGTCTGTTTTTGCCGCCCTTGTACGGCTTTTTGTAACCGTCCTTATTTTCTCTGCCGGCATTTGCAGCATTTACTTCATTTGTCTCATTTGCAGAAGCTTCCGCTGCCTCTGTGTCCGCCCTGTACGGACGTCTTTCTCTGTTGTCACGCTTATCACGGCGCTCGCGATATTCATTTTTGTTGTCACGGTGTCCACGGTTTCTCTGCGGTTTCTCCTGTGACTTGTCCTCCATCGTCTCATCGCCGCTATCCTCGAGATCCTTGAGCTCGCGAAGCTCCTCCTCGGTGAGCTTTACATCCTTTTTCTGGCGCGGCTTTAAGCGCAGATCATCTACAGTGTACTCACGAAGCTCCTTCTCCTCGCCGTTGTCAATGACAACACGCACGAGCTGCCTGAGCACGCTGACTGACTTGACCTCTCCGATGATTCCCTCAGGTGTCTTGACCTTTTCTCCTATCGACGGCATTCTGCTGTTCAGATACTCATATGTATCCTGCTCATACTTAAGGCAGCACATAAGCCTTCCGCACACACCGGATATCTTGGTCGGATTGAGGGAAAGATTCTGCTCCTTTGCCATCTTGATGGAAACCGGCACAAAATCTGCCATATAAGAATGACAGCAGAGCGGTCTGCCGCATATTCCGATGCCGCCCATCATCTTGGTCTCATCCCTGACACCGATCTGGCGCAGCTCTATTCTGGTGCGGAATACCGCTGCCAGATCCTTTACGAGCTCCCTGAAATCAATTCTGCCGTCCGCTGTAAAGTAAAACAGCAGCTTGTTTCCGTCAAAGGTATACTCTGCATCCACCAGCTTCATCTCAAGTCCGTGCTTGATGATTTTCTCCTTGCAGATGGCAAATGCCTCTTTTTCCTTTTCCTTATTTCTCTCAACCGTTTTCTCATCCTCGTCGGTTGCCACTCTGATGACAGGCTTAAGCGGTGAAACCACCTTATCATCATCCACCTCCTTCGGCGGAATGAGGACAGTTCCCATCTCTATGCCTCTTGCTGTCTCCACGATAACATGCATTGCCATGTCGAGGTCGAAATCAGCCGGGTCAAAGTAATATATTTTGCCTGCTGTCCTGAATCTGATACCAACTATTTTTGTCATGTGATTAGTTCTCCTTTATGGTCATAAGCAGCAGCTCAATTACCAGGTCAAAATTGACGTTTGCGTTAATTCTTATCTTCGCCTTCTCAAGTGCCTCAAGTATTGCCTCGATTCCCTGATAGGAATGCTTTGCTGCCTGTTTCTTTATATCATAGACCTCATCCTTGAATATGAGTCCGTTAACATCGTTTGTCGCCTTCATATACAGCACATCTCTGTACCACACCATAATCAGGTCAAAATAATCCTGCACCTTAAGCTTGTACTCAGCTATCTGCTTTACCGCTGCGCCCAGCTCGTACAAATCTATGTCATCGAGGCGCTTTATAAGCGACAGTGCTGACTCCTTTAGCTCGTTGAACTCGTCTGATGAGGCGAGCTTAACAGCCTTTCCGACGATGCCCTGTGCAAATGCGGCACTTATATCTGCCTGATAATCCGGAATATGCTTTTCGTTCATCAGGTATGCCTTTATCACCTCGTCCTTTACCGACTTCATATTGAGTGTGATGCAGCGCGACCTGATGGTCTGCAGAAAGCTGTCTGCATTGGTGGTGAGAAGCATGATGACCGCATATGCCGGTGGCTCCTCAATGGTCTTTAAAAGCGCGTTCTGCGCCTGCTGGTTCATTTTTTCAGCCTCATCCACTATGTAAATCTTGTATTTACTGCTGTACGGCTTTATCACTATATCGTTGTTGAGCTGTGTCCTTATGTCGTCAACCGATATGTTGTTGGGCTTTTCATGACTGACATATATGATATCAGGATGATTGTGGTCATCTGCCTGATGGCACGATTTGCACTCTCCACAACCATCTGTGCCCTCCTTCTCACACTGCAGTGCCCTGGCAAATGCCTCGGCTATCATCATTTTGCCGGACAGCTGTGGTCCGTTTATTATATATGCATGTGAGACCTTTCCCATTGATATGGCATTTTGCAGATGCTCTATTATTTGCTCATTTCCTACTATATCCTTAAATCCTGCCATAGCTGCTGCCTCCGTTTTAGTCTGCCTGTGTCTGTTATAGCTTTTATCTCCTACGTGAGTATATCAAGCAACAGTCCGCGTATCTCTCCGATTCTTGCCAGTATGGACAGATGATCCTTCTCATCCTCCACCAGCTCTGATGCCAGCTCGTCCAGATTGCTGTCTATCAGTCTTATTATACCATAAACTCTGTGCCTTCCTCTCCTGTCGAGGAAATTTTCTCTGGAAAATTTATGGGATCTGTAGACCACCTCATTTAAAAAATCCTTTATGAGCCCGCGATATCGCTTCATATCCCTGATATCCATATGCTCGGCTATTCTGTTGCCCTGTGCTGTGATATCCTGCATCAGTGCATCTACCTTTGCCTGGAGATCAGCGTCTGTTATGGCGCTGGCCAGTGTGAATTTGAACGAGCCGTCACCGGCCTGTGTTTTTTGTGCATCAGGAACCTGTGTCACCTGATTTACTTCATTTACTCTGACTGCCATGAGGCTGCCTCCTTATTCGTTTCCGGTTACATTTATGTGCAGGCTGTAACCATCATCTTGCTCTGCAATTAGGAACTCTGTCGTATGTATGCTGAAATCTCGGCAAGCACAGTGTCCATATCATCATTTATGAAGCGACGTGTAATCCCCGCCTCATGCAGCTTCTCCTCAGAGAAATCTGATGCGTCTGCCAGAAAACGGCGGCACATCTCCTCATATTTAGGCACCTGCTGCCCCTTTTCCCGGTGAATGGCGCGTATCAGACGGTCGCCGTCCTCCACCTCCACATAGATTGGCAGTACCTTGTCACTGCCAAAATAATCGCGTATCTTTGTGTAAGACTCCAGTGTTCCGACTGTCAGATAGCTTTTGCAGCGAAGGTCTATATCATCATCGTTTACCGTGAAATACTTCCACACGCCGTACACTGTATTGTACTCGCGAAGCTCTATGATGCGCCCCTGTGCACTGAGCCTTTTTACATCCTCTTCATTGCAGAAATGATAATCCTTATCCTGTGTCTCTCCGTCCCTTATCGGGCGCGTGGTATACGGGATAATCCTGCTAAGCATGAGGGAATCATCCTGCAGTATTTTGTTGTATATAGTGTCCTTGCCTGATGCGCTTTTTCCCATCACGCAGAAAATCTTACCCATCTGTAAACCTCTTAATATTGTAATTAGTATAAATATGATTGTTTGCTATGTCAAACTGTTGCTTACAGCACCGCAACAAACTTCCACATATTGGCATCCGGATCAAAATCCAAGCCATCCACTTCAAGACCTGAATTTACAGCCTTTATTACATCATCTATGAGCTTGTCGTTCATTATCTCTCCCGGCACCACAAGAGGTATCCCCGGCGGATATATATTTATAAAGGCACCGCTCACCTTCCCGCTTGCCTTAAAGGCATAGACCGCCTGATGGTCTGCATCATATGCATCATACATTTCCATTACGGCAGGCAGCTTTTGGTATATAGTTGTATCCATTTTGACAGGAAAGTAAAATTGATGTACCACACCCTCCTGCTTTAATATATCATAAAACTCTTCAAAATCAGACTTATATTTTTCGAGCTGGCTGTCTATTTCAATCAAAGCATCCGCAAGCCTGTCAAAGCCCTCATCCGTATCCATGACAGATGCCAGCGCCAGTACATAATTGCCAGCCGCCATCTCAAGCTGCAGCTCATATTTTTTGAGCAGAAGCTCAAGCAGCGTATGTCCATTCATAGCCTCTTTCGTAAATATAATAATCTTTGACTCGTCAAAATCATATGCCTCATCGGCAGAAAAATCACTTTTTCTGACCACACTCAGATGCGAAAGGCCGCTGACCTTCTGATAAAATCTGTCAAGCCTGCTCCTAAGCTGTGCAAATGCTGTCTCTTTATTATCGCGCACATAGTGTATGCAGCGCTCTATGCCTGTCATAAGCACATATGACGGTGAGCTTGTCTCATAAATGCCGAGAAACTTCTCCACTGCAGCTTCACGCATCCCACCCAGCAGCAAAAGCGCCGTCTGTGTAAATGCCGGAAGCGTCTTGTGCAGGCTCACTATGACCGCATCGGCCCCGAGCGCTATGGCATTTTGAGGGAAGCCGCCTCCAAAGCCAAAGTGCGCGCCATGGCCTCGTCAACTATGAGCAAAGCTCCATGTGCATGTGCCACAGATGCGATTGCCGCCACATCGGAAACCACACCATCGTATGTAGGAGAGGTTATCACAACCGCTTTTATGTCGGGATTTTCATCAAATGCCACCCTTATCTGCGCCTCGGTTATCTGCCCCTGCAGCCCTGTCCGTGTAATTTCAGGGTATGTAAACACCGGATGAAGCTGCCTTAAGTAAAGCGCATGATATACCGCCTTGTGACAGTTCCTTGCTACAAGCACCTTGTCTCCCCTTTTTGTGGCCGCAGATATTGCTGCCAGTATACCGCAGGTGCTTCCGTTTATGAGAAAATATGCACGCTTTGCACCGTAAAGTGCCGCTGCCTCAGCCTGCGCCTCCTTTATAATGCCCTCAGCGTGGTGCAGATTGTCAAAATTGTCTATCTCTGTTATATCAATAGCATACGGGTCCAGCCCTGCACCTATATCACTGCCACGGCGCTTATGCCCCGGCATGTGAAACGGATAAATATTTGATTGTGAATTATTTATCAGTTCTTTTTCCATTTAAGTACCTATATATCCTTTTTAGCCCAGAAATCTTCCAAGCTCCGGCATCCAGTCATCATAAAATATTTCATCATTGCAGAACGCGCTCCAGACCGGTGTGAGGAAATCAAGTATCAAATCAAGCGTCTCCTCCCAGCCTGCATTCGCATATGCCCTCTGCTGTCGTGTCAGCCTCTTACAATACCGCTCCCAGCGCCTTCTCATATAAGCATAGCTGCGATAGCCATACACCTGCTCAAGCCGGTGCATGCTCACTGTCTTCGGCTTATTTTTCGCTCTGAGCTTAAAAATATCAATTATCTGCCTTCCGCTGACCGAATATCTCTTAAGTATCTCATATGCATCACCATATGGTTTCATATCGCTAACCAGCTCAAGCTTATCCATTATCTCAAACAGCTGTTCTCCGAGCCTGGATTCAGGCGAAAAAATACAAACATCTGCGTCTCCATAAAAGCTGTTCATAAAAACAATATTTTTAGTCATGGGAACTCCTGCATCCGCTTCTTAAGGCGCTCAAGCCTCACTGCAAACGGTACTTCCCCGCCATCACACATAGCGCTTAGATTCCACGTGTGTATCAGCGGCTGCATATCACTGCCGTCCGGTTCATTATCTGATACCTTTGCCGTCTGCTTAGGTAATTCTGCATTAGTCCATACCACATCACTGTGACTGTTAAGCCCCGCATTGCCTATAATGATATTGCGCAGTACATCAAACGGCGTACCATTATCCTCTGCCCTGCCACCGGGGCTGCCATATACATAATAAAACGCCAGCTTTTCTCCTGTTGCAAAATACGGCTTTTGAAGCCACAGCACTTTTCCCAGACCGGCATTATTTATGCGCCAGAGAAAATCCTGCTTCACGTACTGCCATAACACATCGCTGTACGATAATTTTTTCTCATCGCTTATATGTCTTAAATCTACCCTCACTACAACCATACTCCTATGAAGCTTTGCACCTTCTTTACCACGCGCCTCGCCCTTGCATAATCCATGAGCACGGAAATATCCTTGTCCGTATCCGCTATGTATGACTGTACAGCTGCCTTGAAATCATTGCGGTCCAGTCTCGACTCATACTTCAGGCAGTCGCATATCACACGTTCTTTATCATAGATTCCAAAGGTATTGCCTCCAAGCTCAATGGTTGTAGCTCCAAGCGTAAGTGCTGTGGGCTCAGTATAAAACGGAATGATTCTGGGATAGTCCATCTTAAAACGCGATTTTGATATGTTTTTGTCCACGGCAAGCGTCCATCCGTAAGGCTTCTCCTTTATATAGCCATAGGCGTAAAGTGCACTTTCCATGCACAGCATTGCATCCGGAAAAAGTGCCGCGACAAGTGCATCCTCAGAAAAATCATCCACGCGGTCGGTGTAATAGCCGTTTCTGATACGGACAAGCTTCCCCTCACTGACAAGTGTATCAATTCGCCTGTAGTCTATACCAAGCCTTGTAAGCTCTTCTTTTTTCACTATTCCGTTGTGCTTTTCCATGGCATCAGCTATGATAGTCTGTACCTGTTGTATATTCATTACTGCTTCTCCATCCCTTGCTTATCGGCTAAAAGCCTCTTGGCATCACGTAATCCAAGCTGATACAGGCTCTCAAGCTTATTAGGATCCTTTTCTACCTTGCTTATTTTAATGTGCTCCGACGGCCTTAACACCTCGGCAATGCCCTGCTTTTCAAGCTCCTTAAGATGCTCAAGCTGATAATTGTACATGATATGCCTGTTTGAAAATGCCTCATAAAACCTCGGAAAACGCTTTTTGTATACCGATGTAAATAACCTTGGCATAGGTTTTTTTATATAGTCTGCCGGCTTTGTCAGCACGACAACCACTCTGTCATATCCCATATCAAGCATATGCTCATATGGGATACTGTCCGTCACCGCGCCATCCAGATACCACTCATTCCCCAGCTTCACAGGCTTTGACACTACAGGCATGGAGCCCGATGCCCTGAGCACATCCATCTGGTCAAAGACACTCTTTATCTGCACATATTCAGGCTTACCCGTCCTGATATTCGTCACAACCGCATAAAATGGGATATCCGACTTCTTATATTCTTCATCATCAAACGGGTCAAGCTCTCTTGGTACGGTATCATAGGCATATTTCGTGCTCACTATATTTTTCTCCCTAAGAAGCGGCCTGATACCCATATAATTTTTGTCACTGTTAAATCTCTTATTGTATCGTATAACCCTGCCGCGCTGCTTTGACAGCAAATTCACTCCAAAAAGTGCTCCCGCCGAAACACCGATAACAGCATCAAAGCTAATATCATGATCCATAAAACAGTCGAGTACTCCGGCTGTATACATACCTCTCATGGCTCCACCCTCAAGCACGAGGGCGCATCTTTCATCACTCATTTCTGCCTCCATTTATAATGTCATAATAAAAAATGTATTAATATTTATGTCGACCGCTGAACTTCAGATTGTCTCTCCTTCTGCGCTGTTTTCTCTCAAGCTTGTGCTCCCTGAAGCGCTCGCGCTGCTCCTTCTTAATGCTCCATTTGTGTTTCAACACATATATATTGTCTGATATTCTTCTAATCATGAAAATGCTCAGAATAATCACTGCGATAAGTACGAGCACCCAGAGAAAATATACCGGCTTTATCCTTATTATATCACTTTCCACGTTCTGTCTGCTGTTCTCATCAAAGTACGACAGATCGACCTTTGCTCCTGATTTCAACAGATCCACACAGCCTACCACATGATCACCATACTTGTATCTGACCGTAGCAAGAGCATCCTTGTTGTCGGACTTCATGTCAGCAGCCTCCCTTTTAACACTTGAAAAATCCGCGTTGTTTGGCAAAACAACATAGTTTTCCGACACCTTTGCATACATGCCGTGCTCATTCATCACGCCCAGATCCGGCGTATTGTCAGTAGCTGCTCTGTTTTCATTTTCAGCTATGCTTAGTGCCTTGAAGTTACTGAAATAGTAATTGAGCAGCGTGTTTGTGTCTGCATACTGGTCAGGCGACTGCGCATTCATAATAACCGCGCACAGCGTCAGGCCATCCTTCTCCGCATAAGTGACAAGCGTGCTGTTAGCCACTGAAGTGTAGCCGGTCTTGCCGCCGGTACAATCATGATTTACAAACTGTGAATACGATTTAAATGGATGCAGCATCGCATGATGATTGTACAGCGGGGTATCCTCGGTATGCTTGTTTGTAGGTGGTATGATATAGGTCTTTGTGCCTGTAATCTTTCGAAACTCGTCATTCCTGTATGCTGCACACGAGATAAGCCCCATATCGTATGCGCTTGTCCAGTGATTTTCATCGGGCAGACCATTTGCATTGTTGAAATGTGTATCTGTACAGCCTAATTCTTTGGCTTCCTTGTTCATCAGATCAATAAATGTGCTGTAATCTCCCCCAAGCTTTTTGCCTGTATGCTCTGCTGCAGCATATGCGCACTCGTTTGCCGACTCAAGCATAACTCCATATAGTGTCTGCTCCATGGTCATCTCCTCGCCCACATCCCTCTTGATGCTCGACGAACCATCACTGCTCTCCTTCACGCCTCTTTTGAGAATGTAACCTTCTCATCCATCTTGCAGTTGAGTATAGTCAGATATGTGGTGAGAATCTTTGTGATACTTGCAGGATAATGCTTTTCGTGTGAATTTTTCTCATAGAGCACCGTACTGTATTGACCTCCATCACCACGGCGCACGGTGAATTTATCTGCGGTCCCTCCGGCCAGTACGTGTCATCACCATCCGCAAATGCCATAAGCGGTCTCGCACAAAGCGTCGTGACCATAGCAAACACTGCCATTATTAGTATTCCTGATTTTTTTAAATTTATAATTTTATACTTCATATCTGTTCCTATTAATTCTAAAATTGGGTAGCTGTTCAGTCCTATAACCAAAAATGTACTATTTCTAATTATAATGTATGAAAAACATGTTATCAAGGGCATGTGCATCGTATTTTTCCATTTTATTTTGACACCCACACAATTGTAGGGTATTATCTATATGAAATTTTACGTTTTTATAAGGAGATTTACATGAGACTTAGAAATATCCCGGGCGCCGGTGAAGTCATCGACAACAGCCCTTATTGCATAAAGGAGCCTGTTGAATTAAAAGGAAAATGGCATGATTTTTTAGGAAACAATAATCCGATTCATATAGAGGTTGGTATGGGAAAGGGCAGATTTCTGATGGATCTGGCACGGCTTCATCCCGAGATTAACTATATAGGTATCGAACGATATACCAGTGTGCTTCTTCGTGCTGTTCAAAAAATGCAGGAGGATGAGCTGCCAAATGTGCACTTTTTGTGCATTGATGCCGCAACTCTTCCGGATATTTTTGACCGTAATGAGGTTGACCGCATTTACCTGAACTTTTCCGATCCATGGCCGAAGGACAGGCACGCAAGAAGGCGCCTCACCTCAAGCGAATTTCTTGCCAGATATGATTTGTTTCTTGCACCTGACGGACGCATAGAGTTCAAGACTGACAACCAGGACCTCTTCACCTTCTCTCTGGAAGAGATTGAAAGCTCTGATAAATGGCACCTCGACGCCAGTACACGCGACCTGCATCATGATGCCGCAATGAATGAGGGCAACATCATGACCGAGTACGAGGAGAAATTCTCTGCTATCGGAAACCCTATCTGCAAGCTGATTGCTTCAAGATAATGCGACATATCTGTCGTTAATCGCATGATTTATATAGTCAAACATGACCCAGCTTTTATGACATTCTTCAGATTTTTCTGAGGAACTGTCATATTCGTCTCTGGCATCATTGAAATATCTCTGCGCTTCCTTATCTCTTCCCATCTTGCTATAGCTTGAACTGATATTACTGTAAACCATAGCCTTAAGATCTCTCGAGCGGATAATTTCTGCCGTGGCAAGGCTCTCCAGATAACATTCAAAGGCTTTTGACTCATCGTTCTCAAGCTCATATACCAATCCCAGGATATTGAGATACTCTGCATATTTTTCCACGTGTCCGGTGCTCTTCAAGCGCGCAAGCGCTTTCTTTATGCGTACAACCGCACTGTCATAGTCCTTCTTTACCACGTCATCT
>ERZ859937.573-NODE-573-length-14855-cov-1.841486_pt1 | contig 14855 bp, 19 predicted proteins | sample MGYA00509985_ERZ859937 | MGnify/ENA primary metagenome ERZ859937 (study PRJEB30046, sample SAMN00715169) | human gut metagenome | study: EMG produced TPA metagenomics assembly of the A metagenome-wide association study of gut microbiota in type 2... | reverse complement strand
TAGGGCTCATTTCTGTGTATCGTGTGCATAATTCAACAGTATCTAGGCAGCTTCGCTATGCGCTCACGCGAGAGCACATGCCGCCACTCCACACCGAGACCCGGGACCTACGCCCCTTACGTTGTGGCAAAATTGTCGCGTGTGTGCACCGGTCTTCGCCCGGTGCTTACGCTTCGTGCTTGTAAAATGTAGGTATGGTGTGTCTTAAGATATAATTAATGGGTTGAAAATTGTGTATATTGATGTTACAATTTCTACGGTTAAGAGTTTGGTAGGATTTACGGACGTGACAGATATCTGCAGGCCGGTGATGTATACCGAATTTAATACTTTAATTGTAGAAATTAAGAATCTAAGTATGGAGGTGAATTTCATGGACAGTAGTGATGGTCTTGGGCGAAGTAAGAACAACATCGGTGCTGATATACAAGTGAGTATTGTATTGGCAGGCATAGTGGATTCTGTCCGTGAAAGGATTCATCACCGGACAGTTTTTAGAGGTACAGTGTAGGCATATTAATGAATATCGGCTTACGCCGTGCTGTGTTTTGCTGTGCACAAATGCATACTTGTTTATATATCAGGGCACCGTTAGGTGCTTTTTTCGTGCGCAAATTTATTGAGTGCACGGGTTTCGTCCTTTCTATCATGGAATGATTTTTATGCTTCAGAATCCCGGGATTTTGGAGAACCACATATGTTTATTTTATGTGGAAAATGCTATCGGAAATGAGAAAGGAGAGAAATGGAGATGAATACAAAGAAATATGAAGAGCTTCTTGTTCTATTGAGAAGCCACAAAACGGATAAGGAAATTCTGGAGGTTTTGTCAGATTATCATGAGAATGATATTGCTGATATGCTTGCAGGAATGAACGAGAAGGAGCGCAAACGTCTTTACAGGCTCCTTGGAACACAGCGGACAGCTGAGATTTTTGCATATCTTGATGAGCCGCAGGCCTATTTTGATGAGCTGTCTGTGGAGCAGGCTGCCAGGGTAGTATCGCTGATGGATTCGGATGATGCTGTCGATTTGCTTGAAAATCTGGAGGATGAGGACAAGAAGGAGATTGTAGAGCATCTGGATGAGGAAGCGGAAAAGGATGTCAGGATGCTTCTGTCATATGACGATGATGAAATCGGCAGCTATATGACAACCAACTACATCTGTATTCCGGACGGCCTGACAGTGAAGCAGGCGATGAGCCAGCTCGTGAGGCAGGCGGGCGAAAACGACAATATCATGACTATATATGTGGTTGATTCAGATGAATGCTTTGCGGGAGCTATTGATTTAAAGGATTTAATCACAGCCAGGGAGGGCATGAATCTGGAAAGCATTATAGCCCATTCATATCCATATGTGCTCGACCATGAGAAAATCGATGATTGTATCGACACAATCAAGGACTACGCTGAGGATTCAATTCCGGTGCTCTCAAAGGATAAGCATATACTCGGTGTCATCACATCTGATGATATTGTAGAGATGGTAGACAATGAGATGGGTGAGGACTATGCAAAGCTCGCCGGACTGACCGCAGAGGAGGATCTGAAGGAGACCACGCTGCAGAGCATGAAAAAGAGAATGCCATGGCTTATCATCCTGCTTTTTTTGGGAATGATAGTGTCTTCCGTAGTTGGAATATTTGAGAATGTGGTAGCGGCTTTGCCGATAGTCATCTGCTTCCAGTCGCTGGTGCTTGACATGGCAGGAAACGTAGGAACACAGTCACTGGCTGTCACAATCAGAGTGCTCATGGATGAGAATCTAAGCGGTAAGCAGAAGCTTTTGCTTGTAGTAAAAGAGGTAAGAATAGGCCTTGTAAATGGTGGCTTGCTTGGAATAATGGCACTTGTATTTCTTGGAATATATGTGCATCTGTTCAAGGGCTACACATGGCTTGGAGCATTTGCGGTATCAGGCTGTGTAGGAGTTTCACTGCTTGTGGCAATGGCAATTTCAAGCCTTGTGGGCACAGTGATTCCGATGTTTTTCCACAAGATAAAGATTGACCCGGCGGTTGCGTCAGGTCCTCTTATCACTACAGTGAATGATCTGGTGGCAGTTGTGACCTATTATGGACTGGCATTTCTTTTCCTGTTGAATTGTAATATTGGTCGTAGTACATAAACATTTAGAATATATCTTGACAAAGGTGTGCATATACTGTATATATTTATATATACAGTATATGCACACCTATTTTAATTGTGGGAAAGCAAAGGAGAGAGTTATGCTAAGGGTTCATGAATTGGATAAGGAAATGTCCGGGGAGGACAGGTTTCATCTGGAAAACATATCGTTTCATTTGCCAAAGGGTTATATATGCGGCCTTGTAGGAGAAAACGGAGCAGGCAAGACAACTCTTTTGCGCTGCCTGATGGGACTGTATAGGTCAACAGGAGACATAGTGATAGATGGACACAATTTAAACAGCGATGAGGCAGCAGCCAGGGAAGTAATAGCGGTAGTAGGTGATGAGGGATTTTTTGATGAGAATATAAATCTCGAAAAGCTCGGAAAATACTATGGGCAGATGTATGTGCGGTTTGATATGGAAAAGTATCTGGGATATCTTGAAAGATTTAACCTTGATAGAAAGCAGAAATACAAAAAACTGTCCAAAGGTATGAAAATCAAAGCGCAGCTTGCATTTGCACTGTCGTATGGAGCAAAGCTTTTTTTGTTCGATGAGCCTACTGCAGGGCTTGACAAGCACTTCAGGGAGGAGTTTTTAAGGCTGTGTACAGAGCTTGTGTCGGATGGTGAAAAAAGCATTATCATTTCTTCTCATATTACGGAGGATCTGGACAGAATAGCAGACTATATTGCATATATGCAGGCAGGGAGGCTGTTGTTTTTTAAGCCTAAGGATGCTGCGTGTGAGCATTTTCGGATAGTTACAGGACCTGTATATAAATGTAAGATGATACCCAGGGAAGCTGTGGTTTACATGGAAGAAGGCACATACAGCTCCACTGCCATGGTTATAAGGGATAAATGTATTCTGGTAGACAGAGAGCTTCAAGAGCATACTCCGGATATCAGGGAGCTGATACATTATCTGGTGAAAGGGGGAAAGGAAAATGCCGAAAATATTGTGGAAAAATATTTTGGATAGTAGCAGGCGGGAGCTTGTTTTGGCCATAGTTATGATACCATTATTCTGGCTTGGAATTACAGAAAGCTCATTTGGAGGCCTGAATCAGGTAATGTATATATACAATTTGATGATCAGCATTTTTTTCATTTTCAGCAATTATAATAGAAGCGCATTCGAATTGCCACAGTATATGTATCTGGCTCCGTATTCAAGAGAACAAAGACAGCATTATATACAAAAAATGTTCAAATACAGATTCAGTGTGTCGTATATAGTGCTGCTTTTACCTATATTAATCACGGCAATAATCAGCCCTGATAAGACTCTGACAGTATCAGGAATAGTCTATTATATGTGTGAGATGCTTGTAATGGCAGGTATTTTGTATTGTACTTCATTTGACAATTATCTGGGCAGCGTGAATCCGGGCAGATTAACGATATTTGATGTAATCATGTTTATGTCTGCGGTGGCTGTTGCCGCAAGCTATGACCAGAATGACAGCTCGCTGGATTTGGTTCAGATATTAATTTCTTTAGTGATAGGTGTGTTTTTTATATCGATGATTGTATCCTGCAGGAAAAAATATTATGACGATATTGTTCGCTGTATGGCAGATTACGAGTTTGCTGAATCAAAAAAAGACAAAAAAATTGCGTAGAGGTGTGTATGAAAATAGTCATTTCAACAACAGTTAGTATGCCGATATATGAGCAGATTATAAATCAGATACGCGATGCAGTGGTAAGCGGTGAGCTTAAGGCAGGCGATGGCATGCCGTCAATCAGAGTGCTGGCAAAGGAGCTGGCAGTCAGTGTGATTACGACAAAGCGTGCTTATGAGGAGCTGGAAAAGGAAGGCGTAATAGAGTCGGTGCCGGGGCGTGGATTTTACGTGTGCGAGCGAAAAATGATCTTTTGCGTGAAAAACAGATGATGAATCTTGAGAACAGGATGTCAGAACTGCTTGCAGATTGTGAGAATGCCGGAATGACCTTGAAGGATATAATAGATATGGTTCGTGTATTGGGAGAAAAATAATGGATGAGACAATTATAAAAATAGAAAATGCCGCTTTAAAATTAAAAAAATTTATGATTAAGCCCGCAAATTTAGAAATACCAAAGGGCTACATTGTAGGTGTACAGGGAGAAAACGGTGCGGGAAAGACCACACTGCTTCATATGATGCTTGGAATGTATGACAAAATGAAGGGCAAAATATACATAGACGGTCTTGATGTTGTAAAAAATAAGACCAAGGTAAAAGAGATTGTAGGAATAGTGTCGCAGGACAGGAAATTTTACCTGTCGCAGGATGCCAATGGAAACGAAAAAATATACAGTCCATTTTATAAGAACTGGGATAGTGAGGAGTATCACAGGATGCTTGCACATTTGGAGCTTTCCCCAAGACGCAGATTGTGCTCGTTTTCTACAGGAGAAATGATAAAGTATCAGTTTGCATTTGCGGCAGCATACAGACCCAAAGTGCTTCTGATGGATGAGCCGACTGCCAATCTCGACCCGGTGTTCAGGGATGATTTCTTAAAATTACTGCAGGAATTTGTGGCAGAGTATGAGATGACAATACTTCTTGCCACGCATCTGGACGAGGATTTGTCGAGGGTGGCAGACTATGTTATAGATATAAAGAACGGAGAATATTCAATGCGTGAGATACTTGAGTAGCTTATAATTGCTGCCGGTAATACCGGGGGTGAATGGTATAATTTTATAGCTTGCATTAGGTGTACAACACGCAATAGAAAACAGATGGAGATGTGAAATGGATATGAGTACCCTGATTAAAACGGAGCATGACAATTGGAAAAAGCGCATGATGGTTGAGACCTGCGGAACGTATGTCCTCATGAATATGGGTATGGGGTTTGTGGTAATCGCAGGTGCATTTTGTGGTGTAATGAATACTGAATTTGATCTTTATTATTATAATATGGTGGTGTTTTTTACATTTGGATTGTATTATGCACAGTCCAGATACATTACATATATATGGGAAAATGGTAGAAAAGTTAATATATTTGAGAAATATATATATTTGCCGGTTGATCTTAAAAAGTTGAGAAAAGCAAAGCTTATAGTAGTTGGAAAAAATATTATGATACCGGTCATACTTGGACAGCTTTCAGCAATTCTTATGAGAGGGGCATATTATGGATGGCATGTAAAAAGCTGGCTTGATTTGGGACTGTATACACCGGTTATGGTGGGAATTGGTTTTTTGATTTTTAAGGAAGCTGAGCATAGATGGCTGTGCTTTAAGGCAGTAAAAAATTAAGCCTGCAAATAAAAAGATAATTTCTAATTTGTGTTTTAGATGTAAATCCGCTATACTATTGATGTAATATTGCGGATTTGTTTCTATAGAAAGAGGGTAAAATATGCCTGAGATATCATTATTTTATGGGATTAGAGTCACTATGTATTATAATGACCATATGCCACCACATTTTCATGCTGAATATAATGGACATAAAGCATTAGTAGATATTAATAATATACAAGTAATAAGAGGCTCTTTGCCGAATAAACAATTACGATTGATATTGGCCTGGTGTACGATTCATCAGGATGAATTAATGCAGAATTGGGAATTGGCCAAGGACATGAAACCATTGAACAAAATTAATCCACTTATATAATGAGAGGTGAAATATATGAATGAATATTTTCCTACAGTTGTACAGGTAATACCTTTAGATAATTATCATGTACAGGTTTTCTTTGATGATGGTAAAATAGTTGATTATGATACAACACAGGATCTTAAATCTTCAATTTTTGAGCCTTTGAGAAATATTGAAAATTTTAAAAATACATGTACGGTAATGAATGGAACGCTTGCATGGGATATTTCCGGAAAAATGGATGAAAGTGATTGTATAGATATTGATCCATTTACATTGTATGAATTGAAGGCTATTAATAGCCTGATTGCGTAAGATTAGAACCATTTTCACGTATCACAGCTTAAAGCATGCAATGAGTTTTTATTGGCTTTATTTGGTAACTAGTGTATACTATTTGCATATAACAGCTTCGTTAAGCAGATATAAATACACATAAAAGAAAGGTATAATCATGGACATCGTATTAGGAAATTACAAAGGATTAAAGGCAAACATCCCTTATATTGCATATACAGAGGAGGATGTTAATTCACAGATAGCGACACTTCTTTCAGGAAATCCTGTCAGAGAGCAGAAAACAGGCCCGTTAGCAATGGGCGACACGGCAGTAATCGACTACGAGGGCTTTAAGGACGGAGTTGCGTTTGAGGGCGGAAAGGCTGAGAAATATCCTCTGGGAATCGGTTCAGGCTCTTTTATTCCGGGCTTTGAGGAGCAGCTTGTAGGCATGGAAATCGGTGAGGACAGAGACATCAATCTCTCATTCCCTGAGCAGTATCATGCACCGGAGCTTGCAGGCAAAGCGGTTGTTTTCAAGGTTAAGCTGCACGAGATTTACAATGAGAAGGAAGCAGAGCTGAACGATGAGTTTGCAGCATCTCTCAATTTCCCTGAGGTACAGTCAGTGGAGGATTTAAAGAAATATATCAACGAGTATCTTGAGTACCAGGTAGAGGCAAGAAAGGCTGATGCGGCAAGAGAAAAGCTCTATGACCAGATTCTTGAAAGCAGCTCATGCCTTGTTTCGCCACAGGCAGTAGAGACAGCGGTAAATATGCAGCTTCAGCAGATGGCAGCATCATTTGCACAGCAGGGTGTGGCTATGGAGCAGTATCTTCAGATGACAGGCAAGACTATGGATAGCTTAAAGGATGAACTCAAGCCGGTTGCACAGAAGCAGGTAAAGCTTGAGGCTGTTCTCGATGAAATCATCAGAGTGGAAAATATCACTGTATCTGACGAGGAGATGGATGAGCAGTATGAGCTTATTTCACAGAAGTATGGTCAGCCTGTTGACGTTGTAAAGCAGGTGCTTCCAAAGGCACAGCTCAAGCCGGATTTACTTCGTATGAAGGCTTCACAGCTCATCATAGATGCGGCTGAGATTATCATGGAAGAAAGCGGAAAATAATGTATAGAATATTTTTGGTTGAGGATGACGAGACCATAGCAAAGCTTGTCAGAAGACATTTGGAAAAATGGGATTATGATGTGCATGTGGTGCAGAAATTTGATGCTGTAATGTCAGAATTTGCATCATTTGATCCGCAGCTTGTGCTTATGGATATCGGTCTGCCGTTTTACAATGGGTATCACTGGTGTACGGAAATCAGAAGAGTATCAAAGGTTCCTGTGGTTTTCCTGTCATCCGCTGCTGATAATATGAATATAGTGATGGCAGTCAGTATGGGGGCAGACGACTTTATAGCAAAGCCGTTTGACCTCGATGTGCTGACCGTAAAGATACAGGCTATCATCAGGCGCTGCTATGATTTTGGCGCAAACAACAGTGTTTTGGAGCATAATGGCGCCATGCTCAATATATCTGATGCCACCATAACCTATGACGACAAAAGGCTCGAGCTTACAAAGAATGAGCTCAAAATATTGCAGACACTTTTTGACAACAAAGAAAGGATTGTATCACGCAGCCTTCTAATGGAAAAGCTGTGGGAGAGTGATGCGTATGTGGACGAGAATACACTTTCGGTGAATGTCAACAGGCTGCGTAAAAAGCTGGATTCTATAGGGCTTGAGAGCTTTATTGTCACAAAAAAGGGGCTTGGGTACAGGCTGGGGTGAGAGGTCATGGCAAAAATACAAAACAAACCGCATCTGACAAATTTTATAAAACAAAACTATATATGGATTCTGATGATAGTCACAATGTCATGTATCCATTTGCTTTACATGTACCTGATTGGTGCGCGCAAACAGGATCTGGTGTATGCGGCAGTGCTTGATGCAATACTTCTTCTGATAACAGTTTTGGTTGGATTTTTCAGATATAGCAGCAAGGTAAAAGCTCTAAGCAATGCTTTAAAGCGTCCGCTTGAGGAACAGGCACAGCTTCCGGAAGCAACAGATGATGTGGAGATACTTTATCATCGGCTGCTGGAAAATCAAAGTATTGCAAGAAGCGAGTCAGAAAGCAGTGCTGCAATCAGACAATCACAGATGAGAGATTATTACTCTATGTGGGTGCACCAGATAAAGACCCCGATATCGGCTATGAAACTACTGCTTGAGGCAGAGCGGGAGGAGCTTGGGCAGCTTATATGTGATGATGAACAGAGTCAGTGCCATATAGGCGATATGACAGGTGGGAATATCGGTGCTGCCGGATTAAATGCTGCTTTGAAACAGCAGGCTGTACTCACAGAGCTGTCAGATAACATGGATTCATTTGAGGACGAATTGTTCCGCATAGAGGAATATGTCAGTATGGCTTTGCAGTATCAGCGTGTGAGCAGCACCGAAAATGATTTTGTGCTTGAAAAAGTCAGTGTGGATGGTGTCATACGTGATACCATTAAAAAATATGCAAAAATTATGATACGAAGGCATATTGGGATAAATTATTCAGGAACCGGGCAGGAGGTATATACTGACGGAAAATGGCTTGCATTTATGCTGGAACAGATACTTTCAAATGCCATAAAATATACACCGCATGGGGTTGTTACAATAGAAACTGCAGAGGAAAAAGACCGGTTTTTTATTACAATAAAGGATACCGGAATAGGAATCAAAGCCGAAGATCTGCCACGCGTTTTTGAAAAGGGCTACACAGGCTACAATGGTCATGCCGATAAGAAGGCTACAGGAATTGGGCTTTATCTGTGCAGGCAGATGGCAGACAAGCTGGGGCATACAATCCGCATGGAGTCAGAGATTGGAAAAGGAACTAAGGTGTGGATAGGGTTTGATCTGGATTATGCGGATGTGAGAGATTAGGATAAATCGGTGTAATAAGTTTGACTGGAAATTGTATCCAAAATCAGATATAATATATATTATGAGAAATAAAAGAGTATGTGATTATATAGCGGAAGCTATTCAGAATGAAATTTTATCAGGACGTATGTCATCAGGAGTGCCATTGCGACAGGAAGAGCTTGCGGATAGTCTCGGTTATTCGAGAATACCAATCAGGGAGGCATTGCAGATACTTGAGTCGCAGGGATTGGCAAAGAGACTGGCAACAAGGCATGTGGTGGTGGCTGATTTTTCGGACGAGGTGATAACGGAAATCTATGAGCTGCTTTCAGATGTGGAGATAAAACTGTTAAAGGGCATGCTGCAGTCTGGTATATGTTTGTGGGATAAAGCGGTCAGTGATAACAGTGAGCAGCCCAATTGCGTACATGAGCCATCTGCTATAAATGAAAAATTGTCTGCAGAGCTGCAGTTTCATGAGACAATTATATCCAATAGTCATAACGAGTATTTTACACATATTCTTGAAAATGGTCTTTGGTGCTATATCAGGTTTGCGGTTGAAGAGACGGCAGCAGGCAGGGAAAATGCGCGAAGACTTGAGCTGTTATCGAAAATAGCAGAGGCATATTCGGATAAGGATATAAATATTGTCAGAGAACTTTTGGGAGAATATTTTGGAAGTCTTTGTGAGGCTGTTATAGCAGAGAGGGAAGAAAGCAGCAGGTAATTGGTGACTTATTTTATACTGAATAATGACAGATGATTCGGAAGCATATAAAATTAAAAGATAACAAGAGGAAAAAGTAATTATGATAGGACTTAAACCGATAAAGATTCCGTCAGCGAAGGAGCGTGTAGCATCGGAGCTGCGCAAGGCAATTTTGTCAAAACAGCTAAAAGAGGGAGAAAATCTTACACTGGAAAGTGTAGCGCAGCAGCTTAATGTATCTATAACTCCCGTGCGTGAGGCTTTTCAGATATTAGCGCATGACGGACTTATCAAGCTAAGACCGAATAAGGGAGCAATAGTACTTGGAATTACAGAGACGTACATAAGGGAGCACTATCAGCTTAGAGGCATACTCGAGAGCGCATGTGCAGGTTTTGCTGCTTCACCTGATATCGATATCAGCAAGATAGAGCAGTCATACCTGGATGCAAGGGAGATGACAGCTTCCGGAGATTATAGCAGATATGCGGATTTAAACCGTGAGTTTCATAGTGAAATCTGGGCAGCATCCGGCAACAAAAAGATGGAAAATATGATCGCAGAACTGTGGAACGGACTTTCAATGGGCAGCATGGTTACAGAGGAGGAATATGCGGGCATTTCTATAAAGGAGCATGAGGCTATATACGAAGCAATCAAGGCTCATGATGTGCAGCTTGCACAGCGGAGGATGTATGAGCATATCATGCGTAGTCGTGATGATATGCTGACATATTATGTGTAGATGTAAGTTATTAATTTAACACATTACTTGTAATAGATGCACAAATTGAATAGGTGGAATATATATAAATTGCCGAAATTGTCAAAAAGGTATTGACGATTTCGGTTTTTTGTTATATCTTAAACTCAGAAATTGGATACAATATCAAATATCAAATATTAAACGGAGGAGGAAAATGATATGAGTCCAGCAACAATAACACTTTTATTCTTATTGTTTGCCGTTGTGATGTTCGTGTGGGAAAAGATTCCGCTTGGGGTTACATCCATGATAGTATGCGTCGGTCTTGTTATCACAGGAGTACTGGATTGGAAAACAGCTTTTTCAGGATTTATTGACAGCAATGTAATTCTTTTCGTAGCGATGTTTATCGTCGGAGGAGCATTGTTTGAAACCGGTATGGCAAACAAAATTGGAGGAGTGGTCACACACTTCGCCAAAACAGAGAGGCAGCTTATCATAGCAATCATGGTGATTGTGGGACTGATGAGCGGAGTACTTTCAAACACAGGAACTGCAGCAGTTCTCATTCCGGTAGTTATCGGAATTGCTGCAAAATCAGGATACTCGAGATCGAGACTTCTTATGCCACTTGTTTTTGCAGCAGCCATGGGTGGAAATTTATCTCTCATCGGTGCACCGGGAAATCTCATAGCACAATCAGCTATGGGAGAGATTGGACTTAGCTTTGGATTTTTCGAGTATGCAAAGGTAGGACTTCCGATACTTATAGCAGGTATTCTGTACTTTGCATTTATAGGATACAAATTCTTGCCTGAAAAGCAGGGCAGTACGGAAAGCTCATATGATGAGCAGAAGGATTTTTCAAATGTGCCTAAATGGAAACAGATGATGTCATTGATTATCTTAATCCTTACACTTTTGGGAATGATTTTCGAGGACAAGATTGGCATAAAGCTTTGTGTCATCGGCTGTGTCGGAGCACTTGCCCTTATCATTACAGGCGTTATCAGTGAGAAAAACGCACTTAAATCAATAGATTTGAAAACCATTTTCTTATTTGGTGGAACTCTTTCACTTGCAGCGGCGCTTCAGGAGACCGGGGCAGGCGAGGAAATCGCAACAGCGGTTATCGGTATACTTGGCAAAAATCCATCACCATACGTTCTCACATTCGTAGTGTTCATGCTTTGCTGTGTACTTACGAACTTTATGTCAAATACCGCCACCACAGCACTTTTGGTTCCAATCTGCGTATCAATTGCCACAGAGATTGGAGCTGACCCGAGTGCAGTACTTATGGCATGTGTTATCGGTGGTTCATGTGCATACGCCACACCTATCGGTATGCCTGCCAACACAATGGTCATTACAGCCGGAGGATACACCTTCAAGGATTATGCAAAGGCCGGTATTCCGCTTATAGTAGTGGCGACCATTGTAAGTATGGTCTTACTGCCGATTTTCTATCCGTTCTTCCCATAAGAACGGATGGGAGTGGGTAAACAATAAATTAATATTTAATTATTTACAAGATTTATATTAGGAGGAAAAACTATGTCAAACGAGAAACAGGTAGAACAGCTTACCACCTATATGGCAAATTTTATCGCTCATATAGCAAAAAAATTACCGGATGATGTCATTGCAAAACTGACAGAACTCCGTGACAAAGAGGACAGTCCTCTTTCAAAAACAATCTATGATACAATGTTTAGAAATCAGGAGCTTGCGGTAAAACTTAACCGCCCAAGCTGCCAGGATACAGGAGTACTTCAGTTCTGGGTTAAATGTGGAACAAAATTCCCACTTATTGATGAGCTTGAGGGACTTTTAAAAGAGGCAGTTGTAAAAGCTACATTTGAGGCTCCTCTTCGTCACAACAGTGTTGAGACTTTCGATGAGTACAATACCGGCAAGAATGTTGGTAAAGGAACACCTACAGTATTCTGGGATATCGTGCCAAACAGTGACAAATGTGAGATCTACACATACATGGCAGAGGTGGATGTACACTTCCGGGAAAAGCTATGGTACTTATGCCTGGAGAGGGCTATGAAGGAGTTACAAAATTCGTAATGGATGTTATGACTACTTATGGTTTAAATGCATGCCCACCTCTCCTGGTAGGTGTAGGTGTAGCAACATCTGTTGAGACAGCAGCACTTTTATCAAAGAAAGCACTCATGCGTCCAATCGGATCTCACAATGAGAACGAGAGAGCCGCAAAGATGGAAAAACTTCTTGAGGATGGTATCAATGCTATCGGCCTTGGACCTCAGGGAATGGGCGGAAAATACTCAGTAATGGGTGTAAATATCGAGAACACAGCCCGTCATCCATCTACAATCGGTGTAGCCGTAAACGTAGGCTGCTGGAGCCACAGACGCGGACACATTGTTTTTGATAAGGACCTTAACTATACAATCACAACACATTCGGGGGTGGAATTATAATGGTAGAGAGAATTAATGGAAAAACAATTTTAACAACACCAATCTCAGCAGAGGATCTTAAAGGAATAAAAATCGGAGATATTGTATACTTAAATGGAAGCATGACAACATGCCGTGACGTAGCACACCGACGTCTCGTTGAGGAGGGAAGAGAGCTTCCGGTAGACGTAAGAAACAATGCTATTTTCCATGCAGGACCGATCATCCGTCCACTCGAGAATGACAAATTTGAGATGGTATCTGTTGGACCGACAACAAGTATGCGTATGGAAAAATTCGAGTACGAGTTCGTAAAAGAGACCGGCGTACGTGTTATCATCGGAAAAGGTGGTATGAAAGAGAATACAGAGCGTGCATGTAAAGAGTTCGGTGCCATTCACTGCGTATTCCCGGCAGGAAATGCAGTAGTAGCCGCAACAGAGGTTGAGGAAATCGTCCGCGCAGAGTGGAGAGATCTCGGAATGCCTGAGACACTCTGGAACTGCCGTGTGAAAGAGTTTGGCCCACTTATCGTATCTATAGATGCAGAGGGTAACAACTGGTTCGAGCAGCAGAAAGTTGAGTTCAACAAGAAAAAGGATGCAGCAACAGAGGAAATCTGCAAGCAGGTAGGATTCATCAAATAGTTGCCGGAGCCTGGTATCAAATTTATTTAGAACCCAATTGCCATGAAAGTATTCTGGCAAAATATATACCCGCAGAATGCGGGAGAAAACATAAAAAAATATAATTTTCGCGCAAAGGCTCTCACATAATTTGACTATTATGTGGGAGCTTTTAGATATATGAAATTAGAATAGTATGATAATCATTTCCATAGGATATTAAAATAAATTACTGCAATAAAAAAGATTATTGCCGGTAACTAAAAAAGAGAGGAATAAATGATAATGAAGCAATTCCTGAGAAAAACAATGAAAAATGTAGCAGCCTACGTGGAACTTTTTCTGTCGGCAGTACTGGTGTTTGTGATAGTGGTGCTTATTATAAAGCTTATAGGCAGTGTTTTTTTGATATATGGCATGATAAAATTAAACTGGAGTATTACATGGAATATATCATGTCGCTTGCAATCGGCGTGGAGTTTGTGAAAATGCTCTGTACTCATAAGCCGGGTACAATCATAGAGGTGCTTTTGTTTGCAACAGCCAGGCAGATGATCGTGGAGCATCTCAATGTATATGAGACACTTGTCGGAATAGGTGCGATAGCGGCGCTTTTTGCCATCAGAAAATTCCTTTTCTGCAGCTTTGATGAGGCAGACCACATGATATGCCGTGGCAGCCAGACGGTAGCGAGGGCGAATTTTATTTCCGGAACAAATATACCGGAGGAAAAGACAAAGCTGCTTAGAGATGTGATAAGCGAAAAATTGCAGGATGAGGGTAAAAATGTGTCAATCGGAGCCTGTGTGTATTACCAGGATTGTGCGCTCAGAGTTGATAATGTGAAGCAGGGCGTTGTCACAAGAGTTGAGGTAATTAAAAATCTGTAGATAAAAAGAGGATCAGCACATCTGTGCTAATCCTCTTTTTGCTACTCCAGATTAAGTTTCTTTGTCATTTCTTACAAAAATGTAAGATACAAGGTCGAAATGTAAGCTGATTCGATAGCATACATTCCGGCATTTTGTTATTATAATTACATGAAGCATCAACAATGTAAGTTGTGAAGCCGATTATGACGTCATATTTAAAATAAATGTAACAAAAATAGAAGTTTAAATAACATTTTGAAATCATCGTAAAGGAGCATTGAAATGGCAATCTTAGAAGTAAGTAACCTCAAAAAAATATATACCACCAGATTTGGTGGCAATCAGGTACAGGCATTAAAAAACATCAATTTCTCTGTAGAGGAAGTGAGTATGTGGCAATCATGGGAGAGTCTGGCTCAGGAAAGACGACACTTTTAAATATTCTCGCGGCACTTGATAAGCCGACAGCGGGAGAGGTACTCTTAAATGGAAAGAACCTTGTCTCATTGAAGGAAAAGGAGATATC
>ERZ859937.571-NODE-571-length-14889-cov-1.630578_pt1 | contig 14889 bp, 19 predicted proteins | sample MGYA00509985_ERZ859937 | MGnify/ENA primary metagenome ERZ859937 (study PRJEB30046, sample SAMN00715169) | human gut metagenome | study: EMG produced TPA metagenomics assembly of the A metagenome-wide association study of gut microbiota in type 2... | reverse complement strand
AACTCATTTTTCTTGTCGGCGTCGGCAAGGTATTTGTAATTCTTATGGGCTGTAATATCGAACTTGTCCGATAAAAACGGCCGAGTACCCCGCACCTGCAGGATACACTTGCCTCCGTCCATGACCGCGATCTCGTCCTGGCTCATCAACTCCTTTCCTAATTTCTGATAATTGAGGCCGTGGGAAACCTGCGTCCCCCGGTTCTCTGAGGTGTTGAAACTGTCAATGGTCTCTTTCCCCAGGATTTCCGAGAGCTCTTTGAGCGTGGATTTCTCCTTGCCTCCCAAAAACAAGGTAGTGTCGCAGTTGCCGACAATGGTATCTGCGGCGTCCTTGTAGATGGTCTTTAGCTGTGACTGTGACTGTAAAATAATAGAAGCCGAGATTTCCCGGCTTCGGATGGTGGCGATCAGTTTATCAAAGTTTGGTATCTGTCCAATGTTGGCGAACTCATCCAGGATACACCGTACATGAACCGGCAGCCTGCCGCCGTATTCATCATCTGCCTTGTCGCAGAGCAGATTGAAAAGCTGGCTCTGGAGCATGGCGATCACGAAATTAAAGGTGGTGTCCGTGTCGCTCATAATGAGGAACAGAGCAGTTTTTCGGTCGCCCAGGGTATCAAGTTCCAAATCATCATACTCCATCAAATCCCGCAGTTCCTTAATATCGAATGGGGCAAGCCGGGCTCCGCAGCTAATCAGGATGGACTTTGCCGTTTTGCCTGCAGCCAGCTTGTATTTCTTATACTGTTTGACAGCGAAATGGTCCGGCTCCTTTTCCTCCAGCCGGGAGAACATCAGATCAACAGGACTTTGAAATTCCTCGTCGTCCTCCCTGGCCTCGCTTGCGTTTATCATCTCCAATAGGGTGATGAAGTTCTTTTCTTCCTCCGGGGCCTCATACCAGATGTAGCCGATCAGGGCGCAGTACAGGAGGCGTTCCGCCTTGACCCAGAAATCCTCGGAAGATTTTTCACCGTCGCCTTTGGTGTTGGCTATGATGGTGTTGGTAAGTTTCAAAATATCCTTTTCACTCCGCAGATAGGCGAATGGGTTATAGTGCATGGACTTCTTAAAGTTGATCGTGTTCAGCACCTTGACCTTGTAGCCTGCCCGCACCAGGAGAGAGCCTGTTTCCAGAATGAGGGTTCCTTTCGGGTCCGTAAAACATACGAGGAATGGAGCTGCATGAGGTTGGGCTTTACAAAGAACCTGGTCTTGCCGCTGCCGGAGCCGCCGATTACCAGGATATTTTTATTCCTGGCATACTTTGGGTTCTTTGGGCGGTTCGACATCATCAGCCGCTCCGTCTGGGTCAGTAGTACGTTATTCTCAAATACGGGGTCTATGTAGGGCTTTATATCTTCGGCAGTTCCCCATCTTGCAGAACCGTACTCCATACCTTTGCGGTATTTCTTTGCGTTTTTCCCTTTGGTGTAGATAATCAGCCGGATTACCACCGCACCGATCAGCCCCACAAGCAGGTCTGCCGGATGGAAACTGGGAGCAATGCTCTCCATAGCCTGAGAAAATCCGCTGCCCAGGTTCAGCAGTTTGCCGGAGAGGTCAGCTCCGGGAGAGAGCCGTACCGTCTGGGCTGCCTTATCGAACAGCCACACAAAGAGCAGATAGGGGAGATTTAAGATCAGCAGCTTTTTCACATTTACCTGTTTCATAGCTCCATCCCCCTGTCCTTGTGTTTGGTGCGGTCCAAAACCTTATCCTTTTTCTGTGCCAGCTCTTTCATGCTGGATAAGAGTTTTCGGATGGAGGGCTTTTTCTCCTGGGAGAGCTGCTTTGCGGAAAACTCCTTAAAAGCCGCCGTCATAACATCGGCGTCCCGGCCTTTGAAGAATACCAGGTACCGGGGCGGCTGCGTGCTGCTGTCTTTTTTCAGGGCAAAATCAATGCCGTACTTCTTAGCGGTGGCAGAAAATGCCCGGATGTTGTCGTTGGTGATCTCCAGGTTAGAAACTCCTGTGTTGTGTTTCATCAGCTCCTTTAGGGTCTGTTTCCCTTTGGGGAGCTGGTGGCTTTTGTTTTTCTGCGCCTCCAAAAACTTCCGCATGGCCTTAGCAAGGACGGAGGCGGTCATTCTGGAAGTGGTGATGGCAAGTGCCATTGTTTTCTGGGTTACTTCTTCCTGCATGGGTTACCTCCTTTCCCCTCCGCCGTACAGGTCATGGTTCACCAGGGAAGTGTAGTAGCTGCTGATGGTGGATGGTGCATTATACAGGGCTGCCAGCAGATATTTCTTGATGTTGCGGACATAGGTGGTATTCTCCTGCATACTGGAAAGCACATATTCGATATGGGAACTGTCCAGTTTCATAAAGCGGGATTTTACCACCTCCGCCGGATAATCGTCTCCGGCAATACGGATGGTCTTTCTTGCGGAACAGACCGTGTCCACGATCAGCTCCACCAGTTCGTCAAGCCGCTCTCTGTCGATCTGGTTATTTTGGACCAGATGGCGGTACTCGATATTTTCCAGGATGATCTCCCGATAAATCTCTCTGGAAGACCTCGTATCCGTTCCCATCCCATCCGCCGCCTGCAGCTCATCCTCATACGGATTTGATTGGATAGGATTTGATACCTCCGTATTTGATAAATCAGTATTTAATCCCTGGTTACTTGATTTCTTAGTATTTAATTGTGCGGGGTTTCCCTGTTCAGGTTCTTCCTGCTTTGGAGTTCCCAGGACTGGACTATCCAAAACTGGATTTTCCTGTTTAGGTTTTCCCTGTCCCGGCTGGGGCGGCTTAGGCTGCTCTAAAATGGTGTACTGAATATCCGTAAGCTGCCCTTTGGCGTTTCGGATACGCTCTCGTATCACATAGCCGTGTTCCTCCAGCTCATTGACGGTTGAGCAAATGCTGTCCACACCGTCCTTGCATATCTTCGCAAGCCCTTTGGTGGTGTAGTCCCAGTCCTCCGGGAGGGAGAGCATGAGGGAGAGAAGCCCCTTTGCTTTGAGGGAGAGTTTCGTGTTCCGCAGATGGTGGTTTGCCATCACGGTATAGTCACGGGTTTTCTCTATGCGGAAAACTGCCATAATCGGACACCTCCTTTCCGTTTTCTAAAAAGGTCGTTTTTCTTATGATTTTTCCTCTGTGCCGTTTCCGTTAGGGCAAGGGGATAAATTCCTCTGTCCGTTATGGTCGGGAGGCATACAGAGAGGAAAAGGGATGATTTTCGCCCCAAAAGAGGGTACTTTTCAGAGGTCACGGTCTTTTGTGTCATAGCGGAGGTTTCCCGCAGTCACTTTGGCGTGGTTTCTGATCTTGATAAATCCCCTGTCCTGGTTCTCCCTGGCTTTCTGGTATCCCTGCTCGGTGAGGAACAGCCGCATACGCTCACCTTTGTATCCCATAGGGGACTCATGGGAGAGAACATCGAAGACGATCATGTGGCGGTGTCAGGGTCAAAACGCTCCAGAGCCATAATGTCATGGCCGGCCAGTTTCTCCGCCCCGGACTTCTGCCTTGCCTCTGCAAGCATTTCCCCGATGGTTCGGGCTTTCCCCGGCAGGCGGTAATTCTTCTGAACATCATTTACCAGAGCCATACACTCCTTGTCAGAGAGCAGACGCAGTTTTGACAAAAGGCTTTCTGCGGTCTGCCGGATTTCCGGGTTTGGGGCATATCGCTTATTCATGGCGATCTCGTTCAGAATGGCTGCCTGGCAGGTGCTTTCTACTTGGTAAACCATTCTCTTTTCATTTTCAGTTAAATTCATGGGATAGGCTCCTTTCTGAAAAATGGGTATAAAAAAACGCCATAGGAAGTTGAGAGCCTATGGCGTTGAGGGACTGTATTCTGTTATATTTCAAGGTTTGACATAAGGCATACTATGCAGTAATATAGACCTATAAGTAGTTGATAATCGTTGGTGGGGAACCAAAGCGATAGACCTTGCCTTGCTAAGAGTTTGCTAATTGGACGGTTTAATCTTAGCAAATTTAAGGTGTTATGGAGTATCACGATATAACAAGCTAATCGTTGAAAAACCTTGATTTTACAAGGGTTATACGGTATCAGAAGTTATGTTAGGCTACCGTGTATGAGGTGGTAAGCCATACTCCTAAGCGGTAGGTCGCCAGTTCGATTCTGGCCGGGATCACCAAATGAAGAACCGCTCCCAGACTAGGTTTGGGGGCGGTTTTAGTTTGCGCAAAAAACGGTAGAAGAAGGCTAAAATTTGGGTGGTATACAAAAAGTATACAAGAGATTTTATTAGCATAATATAACAACAGAACAGAACAAAAATAAACAGAAAATAATAAAACAACAACAACATGGGAAAGTCTTATTGTTGCTGTTCTTCAATTTGATAATAAGGGGTAGTTCTTTCCCGTGATATGAGCTCGAATAATTTCGACTTGTAAGGATAGCGACTGTCTGATGAATCATCTAACCATGTTTCCTCCACTAGCATATCAATAAATTCAGAATGTAATGTTTTTCTTCACTTTGCTCGTTTAAATAATCTATAGTCACAAAGTGACCGTCAATTTGAATAGCATATGTTAAAAATAAGATGTTAGCTCGGACTTGCAGAGAGTAGTCAAATAAACGGTTTGGATTACTAAAATACGTATCAAAACATGAAAGTGTTCCGTTCATGATTTTAAAAAGTCTATCTTCAGCAAATGCTATGCTTTCTTTTGTTAAGGGGGTATCAGATATACCTAGAATCCAATCAATGCTAACGCCAAATATTTGATTTATGAGTAGAGCTTGTTCTAATGTTAAATTTCTCCTATCGTTTTCTAAATGATTAATTTGCTTGAGAGAGAAATTCAATAATTTTGCAAAATTGGTTTGTGAAAGATTATAAGATGTACGTAAAAATTTTATATTTTCAATAATCTTAGTTTGACAAGAAATTCTCAATTTTGAACAGTCCTTTCTGGAAAATATTGACACTCTCCAAAATGAGAGTACAATAAAAGCATGAAAAATATCTACATAATGGAGAGATTGGGCGAAAGTAGAATACGATGACCGCTTAATGCAGATATCTTAATTATACCAAATCACCAGTATAAAATAAAATTATTTTGGAGGGTCGATAATGAGGCAACGTAGAATGTTTGATCTGGCTATTGTAGATCAAGACTTATTTCAGACAATGTCGTTGGGTAGCAAATATCTATACTTCGAGTTAGGTCTTCGCGCTGATGACTATGGATTTGTCGCAAATCCTAAAGCTATTATAAAAATGGTAGGTACAGCAGAAAATGATTTTGAAATCTTAGCTGAAAGAGGGTACGTGAAAATTTTCCGGAGTGGCCTTATAGTTATAACCGATTGGAATATAAATAATACTTTAACAAAAAAGAGACCTACAATCTTTCTTGATGAACTGAATCAATTAAAAATTACAGTAAGTAAAAAATATGAATTTAAAAGCAAAGAAGAACTTTTGCTGAATAGTGGTGATGTTACGGAAAATTTAGATGTAAATGATGAAATAATTGAAACTGTAGCTAAAGATATAACGAATGATAAGAAATCTGTTATAGTTGGTGATATGTTAAAATGTGTCGAACTTTTAAATGCTGTTGGCATTTCAGCAACATCAGCAAAGGGCAGAAAACTTGGTAAAGAATGCACACTCGAAGAAATACAAGATGGAATTCAATACGCTAAAGCTCATATACCAAATAATTGCAAGAATATGGAGGGATGGATAATATCTTGTATTGAACAGCAGCATGCTAAAAAAAATAATTTAAAAAAACAATGTCCTGATTGTCATGGTAGCGGTAAAATACAAATTATTGAAGATGATCCCGATAAAGATGATGGTTCGAAGGTTGGTTATATGTCTGCTTGTCCAAAATGTAAAGGTACAGGTTTGTTAAAATAGAAGATTTCTAAATATATTATACGAGGAGAAATTAAAATGGCAAAAAATTTTTACACAGTGAAGGAGTTTCATAACATTATAGGTGATGGAGTGTGCATTACAAGCATTTACAATCAGATAAAGGCGGGGAAAATACCTGTAACATATTTCGGAAATCGTGCCTTAATCCCTGCTCGTTGGGTTGAAAAGTTTTGCGAAGATTTTGGATGTAAGGTTGACTTAGAGGATAGTTATAATGGCTAAGCGTATACGCGGTGAGGGCAGTATCTTTTTTGACGAGTGCAAAAAACTTTGGACACTCGTCAAAACCTATGATCTGCCTAATGGCGAGAAAAAGCAAAAACGCATAACTGGTAAAACAGAAAAGGCGTTGAGGGCGAATATAGCTAAATTTGAAGAAAGTCTTGAGCAAGCTAAGGTTATTAACCCAAATATAACTCTTGAAAAATGGATTGCAGAGTGGCTTGACGCTTATGTCAAGCCCCCTGTACTTAAACAAAAAACTTACGAAAATTATCGCGATAGACTGGCTTACTTGTTACCTTTATTGGGAAAAAGAAGGATAAATACGCTAACGACAAAAGAGTTACAGGATGTATTTAAAAAGTTATATGCCGAAGGTGGAGCGAAGAAACAAGGCTTAGCAGCTCATTCGGTTAATCGAATCAGAAGTTATCTAAAAACGGCTTTAAACTCTGCGATTGAACATGGTTTACTTGCTAAAAATCCAGTCAATGCTACCAAGCGATTAGCAGAAAAGAAAGCAGAGATTGTGGTTATGAATGAGCAGGAGGTGAGAAGATTTTTGGCAATAGCTAAAGACGGCTCTTATATAACCTTTGGAATAACCAATCCCCAATATATTAAAAATAATTTTGGCACGCAGTATTTGCGGAAAAATTATTATAATCTTGTGAATTTAGCACTTGCTACAGGTATGCGTTGCGGCGAACTGAGAGGACTAAGTTGGGACTGCGTAGATTTTGTAGCAGGAAATATCAAAGTTGAGGAGCAATTGGTTACAACGAATGACTATGCTGATATGTATGATGATCCCAAAACTTATCACTCTACGAGGACGATAGGTATAGATAAAGCTGTTTTGGATGAGTTACGAGAATTTAAAGATTATCAGAATCAGTATGCAGAACTACTGGGGGATAGATTTTTAAATGAGCATAATCTGATCTTTACTAATACGTTTGGAAAACCGGTATCATATACGAATTTTAGAAAAAGATGTTTTTTAAAAATGATTGGTACTGCAGGGATATCCTCTAGGTTTACAATACATTGTATGCGCCATACACATGCAACTCTGTTGCTTAAAGCAGGAGTGAATATAAGTGTGGTTAGTAAACGATTAGGACATAGCAGTACAACAGTTACACTCAACATATATGCGCATGTGCTAGAGGAAATGGAAAAAACTGCTGCGGATGCATGGGGCAAACTGCTTGATACGGACGAATAAGGAGGGCAAATTGATATGAAACAATTAGTGTATAATCGTCAAATTGATAGGTATATAGTTAAAGGGGAGGGATATGAACGAGAATTGCATTGTGGTAGTATTTTTGAAGTTTTACTAGACAAACAATGGATCACCACAACAATAGAAATGCAATGGACTAATGGCGTAGGTAAATATTATCTTACGACGCGAGCGCTATCGTTGGAAAATATTGTTACCTATAAAGTACCGGTACGATAAAATAGATGAATTAACCAAAAGCAGTATTAATAAAATCAATATAGCATAGCTGAATGTGTTGTTGTTTTTTAGTGTGTGAGCTACAATAAGTATTAAGGAGGAACGCAATCATGTTAAATGAACTTATCTTTTTTGAAGTACGTATCTTTAGAATGTTCTGCGAAAAATTGCAAGTTTCGTCTGCTGATACTAATAAATTGTTTGAGACGTATGGTGTATGGAAGTATATTGAAGATACGTATGATATGTTAAGGCTAAATGGTGACGAGTGTGCTGTTAACGATATTTGGGAGATGTTAAAAGTGAAAGGTATTAAGCTTGAAGGTGAATTTTGTAATAAACTAGAAACTGTTAATGATAAAATTACCGAACAAAAAAGGTTTTGTGCCGATTTGATTTTGACGGATGCTATTATGGATATGGCTGATGAAGAAGGGATCACATTGCAAGAAGCTAGAAACAAAATTATAAATTCTAATGCTTATATAGCCCTATATGATTTTGAGACTGGATTATGGGAAACCGGGCCAGATTACTTTAGGGATTTTTTTCATGCAACGATATTTTAAAAATCCATTGATAGAAGCAAACGATTGTGTTAAATAAAATAAAGAAGAAACGAAAATTACGTTTCCTTCCTACGCGTAGCGTTAGGCGCACTTCCGCGTTTCCCATACCAAGGCTTCGCCTTGATGGAAACGCAGTGCGAGAATGTTAAAAATAATAAAATATAACATAATCCTTAAGCAAGGAGGATGAGGTCCGCTGGTCCCTCATCAATCACAGGCTTGGCCTGATAAATTGCTTAAGGATTTTTTGTTTTTTAAAGGTAGAATAAACATGGCAACCTATCACTTAAGTCTTAAAAATGGAAAAGTTGGTGCTGCAGAGCAACACGCAGATTATATACTGCGTGAGGGACGCTACAGTGGGGGAAAACGTGCGGAAGAATTGGTCTATAAAGATGCCAATCTCCCGCGTTGGGCTATGTCTGCATCTGCCTTTTTTGCATGTGCGGATAGATATGAACGCACTAATGGCAGAGCTTATACAGAGTTTGAAATAGCATTGCCAAATGAACTGACGCATGAAGAGAACAAAAAAATGGTAAATGATTTTATTACTGCTCATATTGGAAATAACAAAGTATGGACATATGCTATCCACAGCAAACCTGCTACATTCGACGACTCGCAAGAACAAATACATGTACATATAATGATTTGCGAACGTATTGTAGAAGATGGAATGACAAAAGCTAAATCACCATCTAAATTTTTCAAAAGATATAACTCAAAAAATCCTCAGAATGGTGGATATCTAAAAGACAGAGCATTATCTGGTAGTCGCACTGAAATTGCAAAAAAACTAAAAGGAATCCGTCAATCCTGGGAAGACATGGTTAATGCCGAATATAAAACTCATGGAATAGATAAAGTTGTATCCTGCAAAACTTTAAAAGCGCAACGTGATATAGCAGCTGAAGCAGGAGATGAAGATATGGTTGAATTTTTAAACCGTACTCCCCAGGAACACCTAGGCCCGGCTCTCGCATATAAAACCAAAAAAATCATTGAAGAAAATGGTTATGATCAAGAAAATATCGACAATACCTTGGACAAAATTTATCAAATGAGTGCCAAGGCTTTTGGCGTAATTATAGATAAAATTCAAAAAGCACGTAAAGCTGCTGAATTAAAATACAAAAAACAAATTGAGTTAGAACGTAAAGAAAAGGAATATAGTGAAAAACGATTTGCCGAACTTACTATGTCCGGCGAAATTATCAGAAAAGATTTTGTAAAATTACTTGGTTCAGTTAATAACCAAATAAAATATAACGAATCTGCAATTATAAGAATTGAAAAAACAATAACTCCGATTGATCAAATGCCAAGCAAGGTACTTAATATTATGACCAGCGGCAGATTTGAAAAATTGCAAAAAGAAGGTGAAGCAATAATCAGTCTTAAAACTAGACTAAAAGAAATCTTAAGCCTATACGGTCCCAAAGAATCTATGCCTAATAATATACGAGCAGAGTATAACGAAAAAGGACGAGCTTACAGAATTCTGAAAGCTGATTATAAAAAGCAAGATGCAGAAATACACAGCTTCATCAGCTCTGAAGCAGGTGATAAATGGTATAAAAAATTGATAAAAGAAATGCTCGAACAAAGTAAAGACATGGAGGATCAAAAATTGAATCTACTCAAATTAAATAATGAGTACAGAGAATTGCGAAAGATTATCGAAGTTGGCAGGAAAATAAACCCGCACTTGCATTACAGAATGAAATCTAAATATCGTGCTCCAGAACTTGGCAACGGAGCATCAGCTATATTTGACGCAAGGAATGATATAAATAATCTGTTACGCAATATCATAAATGCAGGCAAGGAAAACATAAAACGGAATAAAATGACCGTAAGCCTTAACAGTCGAAAGAGTAGCGAGTGGGACATGTAAGCTTAGGTAGTGTGATTATAAAAGTCACCTATATTAGTCTACTAACTATAGTTATATCAATAATTGAAGTTATAATGCTAACCATAGTTATGTCTATAATTAACGTTATGACATTAACTATAATTATATTTATAATTATAGTTATGATAATCGCTGCTATTGTATATGATTTTAACGTAAAAACAATAGACTAATATATCATACTCTGCTATAATAAAGGCAAGGAGGGGATGAGATGGTTGAACCGGTATTAATGACGCTTTTATTTGCTGAAGGATTGATAGGATGTTTATTGGCAATTCGATATTTTGAGCTAAAAATGACATTTTCATCGTACATTTGTATTAACAAATCTGGCTATGGCATTTTTTGGAGAAAAAGTAAGCTAGAAAAAATATACGATATCGTTTTATTTTTGATAAGCTTAGCTTTATTCATACTCCCAGTAAAAATGCAGATTTATACTGATATTAATTTGTTGTATAAGCTGTTGTTTTTAGATTTTGCTGTAATATTTATACTTGCTCGTATGAATGTTGTATTTAATACAACTTTAGTCCATAATGTCCTCTTGCATTTGTTGATAAGAATTGAAAAAGAGGATATTGTGAGACGATTCACCAATTCAGAGGCTGAAGAGATTTTAGCTGATTATAGAAAAACCTTGCCATGGTACAATGAAGGACTTACGATACTTGCATGCACTCCGCTGTTAAACAAGCTGTTATTGGAAGAGCTACACTACGTAAAGTATAGATATTGTGGGCATTGGTGAGTTTGGTAAATATAGCGCGTTGGTATACATGAACAAATTCACTGATTTTGTCTTACATTCTTGAAGCAAAGGGGGGCCTATAACTATGTTAGCTATAAACTACTCTACTCTAAAAAACAATTTAAAAGATTATTGTGATGAAGCAAGTGATAATAATCAAACTATTATTGTTACTCGTAAAAAATCAAAGAGCATTGTTATTATGAGCCTTGATAATTATAATCAGCTTATGAAAAATGCCCGCAATGCAGAATACCTTGCTAAGCTTGATAGAAGTATGGAGCAAATCAAGAGCGGCTTTGGTGAAGTACATGAAGAAAAGAACCTTTAGATTATAGTAATAAGCCAAAACAATAAAAAACTAGGCGAGATTGTCGAAATCAAATTAGTAGAGTTGGTATGAAAATGCCGACTCTTTTTTGCCCAGCGGTGTACCATTATTAAATATTTTTCGAATGAGTGCTCGAAGCTGTTGACTTACATCGTAATTATAAATATAATATTATTGAGTTGACATAATTGAGGTAAGTGTATGGATTACATGACTGAACTTACCGCTATTGCAAAATCGCATGGCGGAATTATCAAAACAAAAATAGCAGCACAACATGGCATATCCAAAGCAATGCTTTATAAGTTGTGCAAAGAAGATAAAATACAACGCATTGTAAAAGGTCAGTACATTCTTCCTGATGATATGCAGGATGAGTTGTTGGCAATCAGTAATCGTTCTGAAAGAGTAATATTTTCTCATGAAACAGCCCTTTACCTTCATGGGATTTCAGACAGAACCCCATTCGAGCATACGGTTACAGCACCGTCCGGTTGTATTCCATCTGCAGCAATCAAATCTGAATGCAAGGTATATTACATCAAACCCGAATTATTTGAGCTTGGCAAAACAACGATGAAGACATCTGCAGGAAATGATGTTACCGCATACGATCTTGAACGCACGGTCTGCGATATAATCCGCAGTCGCAACAAGTTGGGAACAGAAACTTTCCTTGCGGCATTAAAACTGTATGCAGCTAACCCAAAGAAAGATTTGAACAAACTAAACTTTTACGCAAAAAAGATGCGAGTGTCTAATATCCTGCGTCAGTATTTGGAGGTGCTTCTGTGAGTAAAGCAATGAGTCTGAAAGCGAAAATTCGCAATATTGCCAAGCAGAAAAATATTCCTGCACAGGTCATTTTGCAGAACTATATGTTTGAGCGTTTGCTTGTTCGTTTGTCTGCTTCTGAATACAAAGAAAAATTTGTATTAAAGGGTGGAATGTTGGTAGCAGCGATTGTTGGTCTCGACAACCGCGCAACGATGGATATGGATACTACGCTCAAAAACCTTCCTTTAACACCGGAAGCAATTCGCAGTGCGTTGGAAGACATCTGTAGCATCGCATTCGATGACGGCGTTGTGTATGAAATTGGCACAATCTCTCCCATCCGTAAAGATGACATTTACGGCGGATATCGTGTCATGCTAAATGCCAGGTTCGATATTATGCTAACACCGCTTAGCATTGATGTATCCACCGGAGACGTAATTACGCCTCATGCGGTGCAGTACAATTTCTCCGAGATTTTTGATGACGAGAAATCATACGAGCTTTGGGCATACAACATTGAAACAGTTATGGCGGAAAAGGTGGAAACCATTTTGCGACGCGGCATATTCAACACCCGTCCAAGAGATTTTTACGATGCCTACATACTGACTACAACGCAGAAATTTGATATTACGGTCTTTGAGGATGCATTGAAGCAACGGCAAATCACCGCGGTACTACAAATCAGATCGCAGATGTTCCAAGTATTCTTCATAACATTGAAGAAAGTCCGAAACTCAAAACGATGTGGGATAAATACCGCAAGCAGTTTTCCTATGCAAAGAATATTACTTACGAGCAAATTATGGATTCCATAAAGGCTTTGCTCAAATATTAAGCATGTAGATAATATTCGGAGGGGAATAGCATGAATAACGACATTCTTAAAAGATATATTGATGATCAACCTACAAAGATTATAACAAAGCTCGATTTTGCAACAGGAAAACTTTCCTATGATAAGATTGTTCGTAAGCGTCAAACAGGCACCCGTTAAAACGTCCCCATATGAAAAAAGACCGCCGCCGGCGGTCTTTTTTCATATTCAAATTATTTCACTCTCGTAAATTGCAAGAACAAGTTGCAGCAACATTAGCAGGAGCAGTTTTTACAGGTAGGGCTTGAGAAATCTCAGCAAATACAGGAGCAGCAACAGATGTACTTGCTTGTACTTCTGTAGAATATGATAAAAAAGTCGAAATCTAACATAGTGTTCAAAGGCTGGGGCTTGCCCCAGCCTTTTCTATCTTCGCTCAGCATTGGCTATAACTAAGTATTGCAAATCCACCACGCGCTCAGATGCATGAAACACGGCACTCTAAATAGGTCAGCCAAAAGAAAAGCTCGTAAAAGCAGGCTATTATGAGTTAGCGAGCAATTACGAGCTTAAACAGATATAAATTTAAAGCTCCTTGTATTAAGCAATATACAAGGCGATGTGAGAGATTTACAGGCTAAATAATGAGCATGTTAATCTGCTTTTTGCTGTTGCTGCAGCTTAGCGTTTTTCGCTTGCTCTTGTTTGTAAGCTTGTTCGAAAAATGCAGCTCTTTCTTCAGCTTGTTTTAATTTAGCCTTGAATTTTTCAACTTCTTTAGGAGTATAGGAATATAATATTGGCATAAGGATCACCTCTTTCATAATAAAAAAAAGCACCTGTCAAGCTCGACAGATGCCACTGGCTCACACAGCCAGGCACGAACTCAACGCTAACGCGAAGCTACCCGTGCAACTAAGTAAATTATATCATCAGAAGATATTAAGAGCAAGAGTATTTTGGGCACATTAAAGTATCCTATTTGCCTCTAATTATGTCAGTAAAATCAGAGATATTATCCATTTTAAAGGCTTTGAGAGTTACTAAAGAAGATTTGAGCCAGGTAATCTTAGATAACTCTTGGACGAGCATGTAAAGCAAGGCCAATTGATTTTTTGACGATGTGCATACATAAACATTATTTGTTAAAGGCTTAAATTGGAATTGAACTATTACATTACGTATATTACTTAAAGCTTCATCGTATCTGAAATTAAGCTGATCCAGAGCGATGAATACTGGAAGGCTAATGACATTTTGCTGTTCGAGAATACGAGGAAAGAACTGCGTGACCTTATTCAACTGCTGTATGATGGTAGGAAAACTAAAATAATCAAAACCGTTCTTACTGATCCTATTGTGGAGACGAAGGAAGGGGAAGTACTGCCTATAGTACAGGATTTTGAGAACTATAAGAAAAAAGTTAACCGTTATATTGAAGAAAACAAAGACAGTTTGGCTATTTTTAAGCTTACGCATAATAAACCAATTACTGATGCGGAATTACATGAACTGCAGAATGTTTTTCTAAAGCAATTAGGAAATGAAGCAGATTATAAGAGAGAGTTTAAGGATACTCCTATTGGTATTTTGGTTCGCAATATAGCTGGTATGGATAAGGAGTCAGTTAGGGATGCTTTTACAAGCTTCATCAATAGCCAAAAGCTTAACCAGAATCAAATAGTGTTTGTAGAGAAACTGATTGATTATGTTTGCGCTAATGGATATGTAAAAACAGATGAGGTATTAGAAAAAGCGCCGTTTGACAAGCCCAAGACAATATACAATATTTTCGAAGGGCCGCAGCTCGATGAAATCTTCGATATTATTGATAGCTTCAAGCGGACGGCGATGGTAGAAGATATTGCCGGTTGATGTGAAATGAGGAGATAGTATACAATTTACTATACAACAACAGCTTAAAACGTATGAAAAAAGTGGAGAGAATAAACAATTTAGATACTATTTTGATAAAACAATTAAAAAATACATACAAAATATACGTGTATCAATGGTTGTAATCCAATAAGATAACTCCTAAGCGGTAGATGGTTCGAGTCTAAATCTTGCATAAAACTTAATATTTTGATAAATGTCCATGTAGCTCAGCTGGATAGAGCACAC
>ERZ859937.569-NODE-569-length-14947-cov-1.783777_pt1 | contig 14947 bp, 12 predicted proteins | sample MGYA00509985_ERZ859937 | MGnify/ENA primary metagenome ERZ859937 (study PRJEB30046, sample SAMN00715169) | human gut metagenome | study: EMG produced TPA metagenomics assembly of the A metagenome-wide association study of gut microbiota in type 2... | reverse complement strand
CAATAAAAGATACCCGCCACAGTTTACCAGACCAGGGCGGTTATTTTTGTGTCTTGGAAAGATTAATGGTGTTTATAGCAGGAGTGATGTAGATGAGAGTAAAACTTGAGGATGTTTGTGAGCGTGGCTCATCGAACATAAAACAGTCTGATATAATTAAAATGAGTGGTAATTATTCGATTTATGGTGCGTCAGGATTGGCTGGAAAAGTAAATTTTTATCATCAGGAGCAACCATATGTAGCTGTTGTCAAGGATGGAGCAGGAATAGGCAGAACAACATTGAATCCAGCAAAATCTTCAGTGATAGGAACTATGCAGTATCTAATACCAAAGAAAAATGTATTACCAGAATATTTGTTTTATGCTGTGAGTTATATGCATTTAGAAAAATACTATACTGGAGCAACCATTCCACATATTTATTTTAAAGATTATAAAAATGAAGAATTTAACCTTGATAATATAGAGAAACAATTGGAAATCATAGATGTTTTGGGTAGGTGTAAAAAGGTTATAGAAGCCAGAAAACAAGAGTTAGTTGAATTAGACAGCTTAACGAAAGCCCGATTTGTCGAGATGTTTGGTGATCCAGTTTCTAATCCTTATGGATATGATAAGGTTGCACTTTCTGATTTGGCAGATATTAAGATTGGACCTTTTGGTTCGCTACTACATAAGGAAGATTATATTGATGGTGGACATCCGTTACTAAATCCTTCGCATATTGTTGACGGTAAGGTTTCTCCAGATGATAAACTTACAATTTCTGATGAAAAATATGAAGAATTATCAGCATATCAGTTAAAAACTGGGGATGTTGTAATGGGTAGAAGAGGTGAAATGGGTAGATGCGCAGTTGTTCCTGAAGATGGATTCTTGTGTGGAACAGGAAGCATGCTTATCAGAACTAAAGGGGAAGTTACTGCTGATTATATTCAAAAAATAATATCGTTTCCATCATTTAAGAAAACTATAGAAGATATGGCTGTAGGACAAACAATGCCCAATCTTAATGTTCCAATAGTATCTGGTTTTCAAATAATTAAGCCACCGATGGAAGTACAAGATAGATATTATGCGTTTGCAGAACAAGTCAACAAATCAAAAGTTGCAGTTCAGAAAGCATTGGATGAAACACAAATATTGTTTGATAGTTTAATGCAGAAATATTTTGGATAAGAAACGAAGTAATATAGGAGCCTTTATGGATGTAAATAGTACCTTTGAAAAAACAGGAATAAAATGTAAAGTATTACAGGAAATTATCCAGCTAGCGAAGAAGAATTGTGTTGAAAAAGTAATTCTTTTTGGTTCAAGAGCTCGAGGTGATTTTAAAGAGCGAAGTGATATAGATTTGGCATTTTGCGGTGGTAGCAGTAGTCATTTTATTTTGGATGTAGACGAAACAACTTCAACGTTGTTGGAATTTGATATAGTGGATTTGGATAAGCCTGTAAGAAAAGAATTGTTGGAATCAATAAAAAGAGAGGGGGTAGTGCTATATGAAAAAATTTGAAAATTTTAAGGCAGCATTAGTCAATTTGAACGATATTTTTTCTTATAAAGAACCATATGGAAATGTGGAAATTGCTGGCATGGTAGGATTATATGAAATCTGTTTTGAACAATCATGGAAGGCGATGAAAGAATTATTAGAGAATTTTGGTTATGCGGAGGGTGCAACAGGATCGCCAAGAACAATTTTAAAAACAGCTTACAAGGCAGGAATGATTAGTGATGAAGAATTATGGCTGGATGCATTGGTTTCGAGAAATAATGTTGCACACGCATATAATCAGGCAATTGCAATGGATATTATACGTCAAACCAAAGAAAAGTATTATGATATGTTTATACAATTAGAGAAAAAAATAGAACAGGATTGGCTATAGTAGAGCATATCGCAAGTAAAATTTTTATTATGGATTATTCACAGGCTGCATAAATACAATTGCCGGAATAAATTGCATTTATGCAGGAGAAGGATGTTGGTATTTCGAAGGGAGATATCAACATGGAAGAAAAAATAGTTAAGGTTTTAAATGTAATGTCAGAGTATTTATCAATAGCTCAGATGAAAAAATTGCAGGAAGTTATTCTACAAACATTTGCAGAAAATGAAGCAGAGAAAGCAGAGATTGCAAATGATAAATTTTTGGAAATGTTTCTTGATGCAAAAACTAGAGAGGGGTGTTCAGAACGAACAATAAAGTATTATAGGGAAACAGTGCAACATCGTTGTTACAAACTGAAACATCTGTCCGTAAAATAACAACGGAAGAAATACGTGAATATTTGTCAGATTATCAAAAGCTCAATAATTGCTCCAATGTAACAATTGATAATGTTAGAAGAAATATCTCAAGCTTCTTTTCTTGGCTCGAGGAAGAGGATTATATTCTTAAAAGTCCTATGCGCAGGATTCATAAGATTAAGACCAAAACAGTTGTAAAAAGCGTGATTTCTGATGAAGGAATAGAGAAGCTTCGAGATAATTGTAATGAAAAGAGAGATTTGGCAATTATAGATCTTTTGTATTCTACCGGAATAAGAGTTGGTGAACTGGTAAACCTGAATATAGATGATATTGATCTTGAAGGACGTGAGTGTATCGTTTATGGAAAAGGTGATAAAGAGCGCAGAGTATATTTTGATGCAAAGGCAAAAGTACATCTAAAGGATTATATTGATACCAGAACTGATAAAAACAAAGCCTTGTTTGTTACATTGGATGCACCACATGACAGACTTAAGATAAGTGGTGTTGAGATTCGATTACGAAAACTCGGGAGAAAACTGTCCTTAGAGAGAATACATCCACATAAATTCAGGCGTTCAATGGCTACGAGAGCTATTGATAAGGGAATGCCGATTGAACAGGTTCAAAAGATACTTGGACATTCCCAGATTGATACCACCATGCAGTATGCTATGGTTAATCAGAATAATGTCAAAACTGCTCATCAGAAGTATCTTGCTTAGTAAAAATGAGAAAAGGTCAATTCGTGTTTGTAGGGAAATGTAGATGGAAAAAGTGAAATTAACGGATATATGTGATTTTCAAGGTGGTTCACAACCGCCAAAAGAAGAGTGGTCATTTGATGAGCAGGAGGGATATATTCGTATGCTCCAAATACGAGATTTTACTCAAGGTGAAAGAGTGACACCAGAATATATAAAAATAAGTAATACTACAAAAATGTGTGAGGCAAATGATATTTTAATTGCCAGATATGGAGCGTCTATTGGAAAGATCCTTACAGGACTTGCCGGAGCATATAATGTGGCAATAATGCGAACGATTCCGGATACGAGTAGAATAAAAAAGCTATATTTGTATTATTATTTGAAGTCACCATATTTTCAGAATGCAATATTGAATGTTGGTTCAAGAGCGGCACAGGCTGGATTTAATAAAGAGGATTTATCAAAATTAGACATTGAATGTCCAGAGCTAATAAAGCAAGATAAAATTATAGCTGTCTTAGAGAAACTTGAGTGTATTATAGAAAAAAGGAAAATAGAACTTTCTAATTTAGATGACCTCATCAAAGCCCGATTTGTCGAGGTCTTTGGTGATATTAATATTAATGATAAAAATTGGGAGTGTGAATTTTTAGGAAATCTTTGCACTATTGTTAGAGGAGGATCACCAAGACCTATAGAAAAATTCTTAGGTGGTGATGTTCCGTGGATAAAAATCGGAGATGCTACGGAAGCTGACAATATATATTTGAGTTCGACAAAGGAACACATCATTAAAGAAGGGGTAAAGAATAGTAGACTTGTAAAAGAAGGTAGTTTAATATTTGCAAACTGTGGAGTTTCATTAGGTTTTGCGAGAATTATCACTTTTGATGGATGCATTCACGATGGATGGCTTGCAATGGAAGATATAGACAAAAGACTTGATAAAGTATTTTTGTTACAAGCATTAAATCAGATGCAGAACATTTCAGGGCAATTGCTCCGGCTGGAACACAACCAAATTTAAACACTGCAATTATGAAAGCGTACAAGCAGGTCATTCCGCCGATTGAATTACAAAAAGAATTTATTAGATTTGTCCACCAAGTCAACAAATCAAAATTTGATACTATGACCTTCGCCCCAATATATGCTATAATAAACCTATATTTACACACTTATTTTTATCAGGGAAGGAGATGAGCATGCATGACTGAATCACTTAAACTACCGGTGGGAATAGAGAACTTTGAGGAAATCCGTTCAGACGGATATTACTATGTCGATAAGACAAAGCTGATTGAACAGTTAGTTGACAGCCGGGGAAAAGTCAACCTTTTTACCAGACCGCGTCGTTTTGGCAAGACTCTCAACATGAGTATGCTCAAATCTTTCTTTGAAATTGGAGCAGCTTCTGAATTATTTGATGGTCTTTATATATCGCACAACAAAAAACTGTGTGATGTAATATGGGCAAGTATCCTGTGATATTTCTATCTTTAAAGAATGTGGAAGGACTCGATTTTCAAGCAGCAAAGTATCAGATGATAGAGATAATTGCAAAGGAAGCTAAGAGATTTGCATATTTGAAGCAGAGTGACAGGCTGGACATTGACGATAAGTCGGCGTATGCTTCTTTAATCCGATTAGAGGATGGCAGATATGAAATGAGAGATGAGGCACTGTATGCTTCGCTTCAAACTTTATCTGAGCTGTTATATAAGCACCATTGCAGAAAAACGGTTATTTTAATAGATGAATATGATGTTCCACTGGATAAGGCATTTCAGAACGGCTATTATAAAGAGATGGTTTCTTTGATACGTGCCATATTCGGAAAAGCATTAAAGACAAATGAGGCATTGGATTTTGCTGTCTTAACAGGTTGTCTTCGCGTTTCAAAAGAAAGTATTTTTACAGGATTAAATAATTTCAAGATTTTATCTATTACTGATACAAGATTTGATGAACACTTTGGATTTACGGATGCGGAAGTAGAGCGTTTGCTGGCATTTTATCATGTGGAAAACAGGTTTGCGGAGACAAAGGAATGGTATGATGGTTATCATTTCGGAAATGTTGATGTATATTGTCCGTGGGATGTAATCAATCATGTTGACAGAATAAAAGATGATCCAATGGCTGGACCGGAAGCGTATTGGATTAATACAAGCGGAAATGAGCTTGTTAAGAGGTTTATAGATAAGGCTGGTAAGACAACCAGAGATGAAATTGAGCATTTGATCGTGGGAGAAGCTATAGACAAGCAAATCCGTCTGGATATGACCTATGACGAAATAGACAATAATATTGATAATCTATGGAGTGTTCTGTTTACAACAGGTTATCTGACATATACAAAGATAAGTGAGGACAAAAAATATAGCCTTGTAATTCCGAACAAGGAGATTAAAGAAGTATTTAAGCTGCAGATACAGGAGTGGTTCAGGAATAAAATATTTTCCAATACCGAGCAGTTGCAGGACTTTTGGAAGGCTTTCAAAGATGGAAATACACAGATAATGGAAATGTATTTAAACAAGGTGCTGAGTAATTCGGTGAGCGTTTTTGACACAAGAGCGCGAAATGATGAAAAGGAAAGCTCCTATCATAATCTGCTTATTGGTATTTTGAGCGGCAATGAGGACTGGCTGGTAAAGTCAAATGTTGAGGCAGGAGAGGGCTTTGCAGATATTATTGTGGAGACAGATGATCCGGATGAAGGAATTATTGCAGAGCTTAAATACACAAAAGATTTTAAAGCTATGGAAAAATCCTGTGAAAAGGCTCTGAAACAGATAAAGGATAGAAGATATCAGGAATATCTGTTAAATGATGATCGACAGAATATCATGTATTATGGAATTACATTTTGCAGAAAAAGATGTAAAGTGCTTGTAGAAAGATAAAAGGGGTGATTACATGGAAACTAATTTTGATTACCTTTTAAAGAAAGAAGAATACGCAGATTTTGCAAAACAGGCAGTTGAAGCAGAAAAAAGTTTATCCATTTCACCGGCCACTTGTGCCATTTTGTCGAGGCGTGCACTTGAGCTTGCAGTGAGGTTTGTTTTCTCATATGACGCGGAGCTTTCGCTTCCGTACAGAGATAATGTATCGAGTCTTATTCATGAGCCAACGTTTAGAAGGATAATTGAGCCAAGGCTGTTTCCAATGCTCAAATATACCATTCATCTGGGAAATGTTGCAGTTCATACCAACAACAATATAGGCAGGGATGAAGCAATAATAGCGCTTCGTGATTTGTTTGAGTTTTGCGATTGGATTGATTATTCATATTCGAGGGAATACGATGAGAAGACATATGATGAGTCGATTCTTGCAAGCGGTAATGAAAAGCGTATAAAGGCTGATGAGCTCATGAAGCTGTATGAGGGCTTAAGCAGTAAGGATAAAAAGCTCGAGAGCGTATTGAAGGAGAATGAAGAGCTCCGCGAGCAGATGACAAAGAAGCGTAGTCAGAATGTAAAGACAAGGGAGTTCCATGTAGATACGATAAGTGAGGCAGAAACCCGCAAGAGATATATAGATGTTGCCTTAAAGGAGGCAGGATGGGTTATTGGCAGAAATGTCACGGAGGAGGAGCCGGTTACAGGAATGCCAAACAGCACAGGAACAGGGTATGTGGATTATGTTCTTTGGGGAAAGGATAATCTTCCACTTGCTGTAGTGGAGGCTAAAAAGGCTTCTGTGGATGCTATGGTAGGAAGCCAGCAGGCGAAGCTGTATGCTGACTGTTTGCAGAATAAATACAATAGACGCCCTCTTATTTTCATAACAAATGGATTTGAATTTTTCTATACGAATGATTATATGGGATATCCAAGGCGTGAGGTTTCAGGCTTTTTCACACAGGAAGAGCTGCAGCTTGAGATGGATGGACGCACTTCAAGGATTCCGCTTGAAAATATACGGATAAGCGATGATATTACCAACAGACCGTATCAGAAAGAGGCTGTAACCGCAGTCTGCGATGCTATCACAAATAAGCACCGTAAGATGCTTATAGTGCAGGCCACAGGTTCAGGAAAGACAAGAGTGAGCATTAGTATTGTTGATGTATTAAGGCGCCACAATTACGTGAAAAATATTCTGTTCCTCGCAGACAGAAAAGCTCTTGTGAAGCAGGCCAAAAACAATTATACGAATCTGCTTCCTGATTTATCATGCTGTAATCTGCTTGACAATAAAGATGACCCTGAGTCGTGCAGGATGATTTTTTCTACATATCCGACGATGATGAATGCCATAGATGAGAGGAAAAACAAATATGGTGAGAAGCTCTTTAGTCCGGGGCATTTTCAGCTCATAATCTGCGATGAAGTACACCGCAGCATTTACAAAAAATATCAGGAAATATTTGAGTATTTTGATGCGATGTTACTTGGTATGACTGCCACTCCAAAGAATGAAATCGACAAAAACACATATGGAGTCTTTGACCTTGAAAGAGGAGCTCCGACATTTGCGTATGAGCTTGAAAAAGCGGTGGAAGAGGGCTATCTGGTTAATTATTCTACACTGGAATATAAGTCAAAAATAATGGAAAGCGGTATTCACTATGATGAGCTGTCAGATGAGGAAAAAGAAGAGTATGAGGATACATTTTCTGATGATGACACTGTAGGTGATGATATATCAGGAGAGGCCGTAAATACATGGCTTTTTAACGCGGATACAATTGATAAGGTTTTAAGAGAGCTTATGGAAAAGGGCTTAAAAATTGAGGGTGGAGACAAGCTTGGCAAGACAATAATTTTTGCCAAAAACTCTTTGCATGCGCAGGCAATAGTCGAGCGTTTCAATAAGCTTTTTCCGGAATATGGAGGAGACTTCATAAAGCGGATAGATTATAGTATAAAGTACAGTGATTCATTGATAGATGAGTTTAGCACAAGTGATAAAATGCCACAGATAGCAGTATCTGTTGATATGCTCGACACAGGAATAGATATTCCGGAGATTTTGAATCTTGTATTTTTTAAGAAGGTAAAAAGCTATGCCAAGTTCTGGCAGATGATTGGAAGGGGAACCAGGCTTTGCTCTAATCTGCTTGGAGAGGGTATGGACAAAGAAAGATTTCTTATATTTGATTTCTGTAACAATTTTGAATATTTCCGCGTGAACAAAAATGGAGCGGAGAATGGCATAACAGAATCACTCAATGAGAAAATATATAACACAAAAGCCCAGATTGTCAGAGAGCTTCAGGCACCGGTATACAGTAGTGATGAGGTATACGCAGATTACAGAAAAAGCCTTGTGGATGATTTAAAGGAAGATGTAATTAGCTTAAATGACGATAGCTTTATGGTGAAAAGACATCTGCGTTATGTAGAGTTTTTCAGGGCTTCATCATCGTGGGATAATCTGGAGACAATAGAGATTTCGGATATCAGGGAGCATATTGCACCTCTTATCAGGCCTAAAAAGGAAGATGAGCTGGCGCGAAGATTTGACTATCTGGTATACAGTATAGATCTTGGACTGTTGCAAAGCAAAAGCATACAAAGTCCGGTGAATATAGTGGTTCAGACCGCAGAAAAGCTGTCTGCCAAATACTCAATCCCACAGGTGGAAAAGAAAAAGGAGATTATCGAAAAGGTCCAGACAAATGAATTTTGGGATAAAGTCACTATAATAGAGCTTGATACAGTAAGAGAAGCTTTAAGAGGTCTGTTGCAGTACCTTGACAGACAGGTACGGCAATATACTATACAAATTTCACGGACTCTATAACAGATGGTACACCGGGTGAACCTTTATATGGCGGAAATGACTTGAAAAATTATCGTAAAAAAGTCGAATTTTACCTGAAAGAGCATAGTGACAAATTGTCAGTGTATAAGCTGAAAAACAACAAAAAGCTGACAGAAACGGATCTAAGGGAATTGGAACGAATTCTGTGGACTGAGCTTGGTTCAAAGGAAGATTATATAAAGGAATACGGAGAGACACCGATAGGCAGATTAGTACGAAAAATAGTCGGTGTAGATAGAGCGGCAGTAAACGAAGCCTTCAGTTGTTTTATGTCAGAAGAGCGCTTGAACATAAATCAGATGAGATTCGTAAATCTGATAGTGGACTATATAGTAGCAAATGGAAATATCGAAGATAATAAAGTATTGATGGGTGAACCATTTAAATCAGTTGGAAGTATCACAACTCTTTTCAAAGATGATATGAGTACCGCAAAACAGATAATGGAGATAGTGAATCAGATAAAGCGTAACTCCGAAGAAATTGCCTGATGTATAGCGAAGCTGTTTAGATACTGTAGATTTATGCACATGAAACACAGAAAATGGAAGAGGATGTGAAAAAACTCAATCGAGTTTTTTCACATCCCCTTTTTTTGAGCTTATATATTAGCATCTCCTGCAGACAGGTTGTGGAAGCATAATAAATTTGCAAAAATTATATTTAATTCTATAAAGCACTTGACATAGTTACTAAGAGTTACTATAATAAGCACATAAAGTAAATATAAGAAACGCAGAAAGTAATTATAGGAGTTAAACACATGAATAAAGTAGATGTAAATGGATTAACAGAACGGGAGTTTTTAGCAGAATATAAGCCGGGCGATTATGACAGACCATCGGTTACAGTTGACATGATGGTGCTTCGTATGAAGGAAGACTTAAGCTGTATGCAGGTGCTTCTGATAAAGAGAAAGGCTCATCCGGAGATAGACAAATGGGCGCTTCCAGGCGGATTTATTAACATAAAGGAATCAGCATATGAAGCAGCGTGCAGGGAGCTTAAAGAGGAAACAGGTCTTACAGACATTTATCTTGAGCAGCTCTATACCATGAGCCAGCCGGACAGGGACCCTCGTATGAGAATTATTGATATTGCATACATTGCACTGCTTCCATATGGATATGAGCAGTCTGCCGTTGCGGGTGATGACGCAAAGGATGCCAGATGGTTCGATGTGAAATTTGCAGATGAAAAACTTGAGTTTGCAAACGACTTGATTAAAATTGAATACTCCCTCAGGTCTGAGAAATTTAAAAATGGTGTAATCACAGTGGAAAACTTTGTTCCGGTCAGCGTATCAGACGAAAAGCTTGCTTTTGACCATGACCAGATTATACTGGAAGGACTTATGAGGATAAGGAATAAGGCTGAGTATACAGGCATTATGTTTAACCTTGTGCCGCGTGAGTTTACCATTCCGGACCTGCTTAAGGTGTTTGAGGTTCTTTCAGGAAAGGAAGTTCATCCAAAGGTGTTCCGTGAGAAGATTGCAGGACAGCTTGTTTCACTTGACAGGTCGCAGAGACCTATTGTCGGAAGAAAACCGGCTGCTGTGTACAGATATGTTGACCTTAACATGGATGAACGTAAACTGGTTAAAGTGCATAAGAAATATAAAAACGGTGTGATACTCACAAGGGCACAGCCATTCCATAACGGACACCTGAACATGATAAAACAGGCCGCATCGGAGTGCGAAAATCTGCTTGTTGTGATAGGCAGTGCAAACAAAAGCTATACAAAGAGAAATCCGTTTCCAATCGAATACAGAAAAAGACTTGTTGAAAACGTACTGCAGGAAGAGGATTTAAGCGGTGCAGATGTAAAGGTTATGACATTATCAGACTGGAGCATGGAGGATGCAGCTCAATATGTAAAGGAATGGGGTTCTTTCTTCTATTACAACATAGCTAATGAAATTGGAGAGAAAAGCTTTACATTCTATTACAACGACGACCCGAAGATTGCGGAAAACTGGTTTACAGATGATATTTTAAAGAATGTGACCATCAGAAACCTTGGCAGAAGCGATATTGAGATTTCAAGTACAATGATCAGAGATTTGCTGTATAAGAAAGATTATGACAAAGTCAGGGATCTGGTTCCGCGATGGATGTGGAAGGATTTAAAGCAGCTTGGAAAAATCCTTATGGATGCAACAAATGATGATTATATGATGTAGGAGGAAATGATTATGGCAAAGAAAATTTTAGTAGTAGTGGATGCACAGAATGACTTTATTACAGGAGTTCTTGGAAACAAGGAGTGTAACGTGGCAACAAATGTTATTGCAGATGAAATCAGGTCAGGAAAATATGATGACGTGATATTCACAAGGGATACGCATGATGAAAACTATCTGAATACTCAGGAGGGAAGAAAGTTTCCGGTAGCTCACTGTATTAAAGGGACAAACGGATGGGAAGTAGACGCTCGTCTTAAAGCAGCAATGAAGGAGCGTGGAGTTGACTGTGATGATATGACTTATATTGACAAGCCGACGTTTGGCAGCAAAGAGCTTGGCGAACTGCTTGCGGGATATGACAACAGCGATACAGAGATTTATTTCTGCGGATTCTGCACGGGAATATGCGTAATCAGCAACGTAGCGATTGCAAAGACGTTCTGTAAAGATGCAGAGGTGTCAGTGATAGAAAATGCCTGTGCCTGCGTAACGCCTGAAAGTCATAAGACAGCAATAGAAGCAATGAAAATGATTCAGGTCAATATTATATAGAAAGCCATTTATTAAAAATGTTTCTGACATACTAATAGTGTAAGAAATGGGAGGAGAATATTATGAAATTAAACCAGATAATCACAAGTCTTTTAGAGACTGATATGTATAAATTCAGCATGGGTCAGACAATATTCCATCAGTTTACGGATTACAAGACCACATGGACATTCAAGTGCAGAAATGAAGATGTGCATTTTACACAGAAAATGGTGCAGGAGATAACAGAACAGATTAAGGCTTTCTGTAAGCTTCGGTTTACAGAGGATGAGCTTGCATATCTTGACAATATCAAATGGATCAAAGGCTCTTATGTTGATTTTCTTCGTCTCTGGCAGCCGCGTTTTGAGGATTTTGAGATAGGAACAGATGCACCTTGTGGCTTGTCTATCGAGGCAAAAGGAACATGGCTTAACACTTCAATGTATGAGATTCCGACACTTGCCATTGTAAATGAAGTGTATTTCAGAATGGCATATGACTATGATAAGCTGCTTGACAGCTTTAAGAAGCGTTTGGATGCAAAGTATGAGAATTTAAAGAACGGACACTGGTACGCGGGTACATTCTCAGAGTTTGGTCTCAGAAGAAGACTTTCTGCTGAAGCGCAGGAGCTTGCAGTGCAGAAGTTCGCACATTTAAACGACACCCTGCACAGTTCATCAAAGTTTGTCGGCACATCAAATGTGTATCTTGCAAAGAAGTACGGACTTACACCTGTAGGCACCATGGCTCATGAGTGGATTATGTGCACAGGACAGGGCAATCACAGGCACAATCCGGCATATTCAAACTGGTATGCTCTCGATGCATGGATCAAGGAGTATGGAGTATTAAACGGTATTGCGCTTACTGACACAATCACAACAGACTGTTTCCTGCGTGATTTCCAGCTGACCTATGCGACACTTTTCTCAGGAGTGCGTCATGACAGCGGAGACCCGTATGAGTGGGGTGAAAAGATGATTGCTCATTACAAGAGCCTTGGAATTGACCCAAAAACAAAGACACTTTTATTCAGCGACAGTCTTGATTTTGAGCGTGCTGACAAGCTCTACAGACATTTCTGCAAGGAAACAAATGTAGCTTTCGGTATTGGCACATACTTAAGCAATGATACAGATGTTCCTGCACTCAATATTGTCATGAAAACCACAATATGCAATGGTATGGATGTAGCGAAGATTTCTGATACACCCGGCAAGGGGATGTGCAAAAATCCGGATTATGTGGATTACTTAAACCGCTGCATTGATTACAGGATGAAAAATGACCGCTAGGAGGAAATGTCATGAATACAGGATTTTACCGTGTTGCCGCATCGTCCCCTGAGATTTATCTCGGGGACTGCGTGAACAATGCTGACAATATCATACACATTGCAGAGTCACTTGCAAAAAAGGATGTGCAGCTTGTGGTTTTTCCGGAGCTGTGTATTACGGGATATAGCTGTGCAGACATGTTTTTGAGAAAAGAACTGCTCGCGCAGGCTCAGCAAGAACTGGACAGGATTAAAACAGCATTGCAGGATTTAAGCATCCTTGTATGCGTGGGACTGCCGATAGAAGATGAAGCTGGCAGACTTTTCAACTGTGCTGCATATGTACACAGCGGAGAAATTGTTGGAATTGTGCCAAAAACATATATTCCCAACTATGGTGAATTTTATGAGAAACGCTGGTTTACAAGCGCAGACAAGAGATTATCAGATGAGATTACTTTAAATTATGTCGCAAACAGGCCAACAGTACCTTTTTCTCCGAATATTATTATCAAGGATCTGAGAGGCGCAATTGTCGGTACTGAGATTTGTGAAGATTTATGGGTAAGTGCGCCTCCGAGCGGGGAGCTTTGCAAAGCCGGTGCAAATATCATTATAAATCCATCAGCAAGCAATGACGTAATCGGAAAAAGAGAATACAGGCGCAGTCTTGTGGCGATGCAGTCAGGAAGATGCCGTGCCGGATACGTGTATGCGTCAAGCGGTGCAGGAGAGAGCAGCACGGATCTGGTATTTTCCGGCCACTGCATCATAGCTGATAATGGCAGAATAGCTGGTGAGACGTCAGATTATTCAAAACGTATGAATAAAAAGGTATCAGAAGATGATGTGATGAGCTCTGGTTTTGTGATAAGTGAGATAGATATTGATCGCTGCATGAATGACCGCCACAGATACAACAGCGATTCATGGGCTGATGTGCCGGATGTGATAAAAGTAATTTTAAATGGTGAAAACCGGATGAAGGATTATCAAATATGGCCAAAGAAAGTTAATCCGTATCCGTTTGTACCAAGTGATAAAAACAACCGAAAAAACCGCTGCATGGAGATTTTGTCGCTTCAGGCAAAAGGTCTGGAACAGAGACTCATATCCACCGGAATAAAAAATGTTGTTCTTGGAATATCCGGCGGTCTGGACAGCACACTTGCACTTTTGGTATGCTGTGATGCATTTGAAGCACTTGGCATTCCGAAGAGAAATATCTATGGTATTACAATGCCAGGATTTGGAACTACATCTACTACAAAGACAATTGCTGACAGGCTTATGGAAGAATTTGGAGTGACAGCCGTGGAAGTTAATATTGAGGCTGCATGCAGACAGCACATGAAGGATATAGGACATCCGGATGATGTTTTTGACGTGACATATGAAAACATTCAGGCCAGAGAGCGTACGCAAGTATTATTCGATTATGCAAACATGGTAGACGGACTTGTAATCGGTACAGGTGATATGTCAGAGCTTGCACTTGGCTGGTGCACCTACAACGGTGACCATATGAGCAATTATGCCGTGAACTGCAGTGTACCAAAGACACTTGTTAAATACATTGTACAGGCTTATGCCAGCGAGTGCGCGTCAACGGATGAAATGAAAAATGTGCTTTGCGAAATAGCAGACCTGCCTATTTCTCCTGAACTACTGCCGCCGGATAAAGACGGTAACATAGCACAGAAAACAGAGGAGAGCATCGGCAAATATGACCTTCATGACTTCTTCCTTTATCATTTTCTGCGTAATGGAGAAAGCCGGGATCGGATATTAAAACTTGCAGAGATTGCTTTTGCAAATGTAAGTAAGGGGGAAATAGAAAAGACTCTGGAAACATTCTTTACGCGTTTCAGGCAGCAGCAGTTTAAGCGTTCATGCATACCTGACGGACCAAAGGTGGGAACTGTTTCATTATCTCCTAGAGGTGATCTGAGAATGCCAAGCGATATGGTGGAATTGTATTAGGTCGAAGTGCAAAAAGATGAAAGGCTACCGGAAAGTTTATTTAATATAAAAAGTATAAAAGAAATATTAGCTAACCACAAATGAACATCCAGTCACAGCGTAAGAAAACCGGGAGACCGGGAACGCAGCCCGTGGGCACACCCTCATGTAAGCTTCTAGCGAAGCTGTTTAGATACTGTAGAATTATGCACATGAAACACAGAAATGCCC
>ERZ859937.568-NODE-568-length-14982-cov-1.943726_pt1 | contig 14982 bp, 10 predicted proteins | sample MGYA00509985_ERZ859937 | MGnify/ENA primary metagenome ERZ859937 (study PRJEB30046, sample SAMN00715169) | human gut metagenome | study: EMG produced TPA metagenomics assembly of the A metagenome-wide association study of gut microbiota in type 2... | reverse complement strand
GACTATACCTTAGTGTAAAAATCAAAAGATGTTTTGAGCGAAGCTAATGATAGGTTTTTTGCACAGAGATATAAAGAGTGACGACCAATTATTGGTCGTCACTCTTATAATATTGTCGTCACTCTCTGTATTCCCCATGAATAGAGGGATACGGAGATTTAGTAACGAGTGACGACAATTAATTCATTTTTCTTATATGAGTTTCGGGTTATTGTTACTTAATACCCAGTTTCTTGGCAATATCTTTGGGAAGTGCGTCCTTATGAACGAGGATATTCATGGTTTTGTAAGCGACAAAAGCCTTGGAAGCATACCAAATGCCTTTATACTTGCCGCTTAATCCCCAAGAGTTCTTTACCATGAAATATTCTTTTCCGTTCTGGTCTTTGGCAATACCGTAGATAACCATTCCGTGGTCGTCGGTTGTCTCCCAGTTGTCGAAAGCTGTCTGACGCATTTCCTGAGTCACGTTTACTTCCGGCAGTGGTTTGCCGGTCAGCTCTTTACGTTTGTCGGCAGCGGTAAGACCTGTCCAACGTGCCATGTCCGAACCGGTCAGTTCAGCGCCACGGGCTGCATCCGGCATAACGGCGATACCGTCGCGGGTGAAACCTTGTTCGCTGACGTCGCTACCCCATGCAAAGGTATAACCGTTCTTAACAGCATTGTCCATAACGGCCATCAGTTCCTCTATCGGCAGATTCCAAGAAAGGCCGTTGCGCCAGTTGTCTTGAATCTCAATGGCGAATTGGGTGTAGAACGGGTGGTGTGTATACGAAGTCAATGATACATAATCATCCGGGTTGATACCGAGTGATTCGCCGAAAGTCTTCGGAGTATATTCCTTTCCCTTATAAGTGAACTTTTCGGGGCATTGGCCGAGGTAAGTGTCGTAGATAGCGCTCAAACCTTTCTTCCATACGGGAGACAGTTTGCTGAGTTTGCCTTTGGCAATGGCATCTGTGTAGGCGCCCGCTACGGCATCCAGCTCATTGTGTACAGGCAGTGTATCACCGTACATGATGCCCGGCATGGCTTCTTGCGGAACAAGACCGTAGTTCTTCAGGCAGAACATGATGTCATAGAAACTACCGCCCGGCGAGAAAGAACTGTCACCGTGATAGCGCACGTAGTTCTGTGCACGGTCTACCATTGTGTGGTGTACGACGAACATTTCGGAGAGGTCGTATTCTCCTTTACCCATACGCAGTAACTCGCTCTCCAAGAAACCGAGGCTTGAGAAGCTCCAGCATGTACTGGAACGGTTCTGGTTCTTAACGGAGGTAATAGGGTTTTCTTTTACGGTAGTAAAGACGAATCCCTCTTCTTTCGGGGCGTCTTGTGCCATGATATTCAGGCTGAACAGTCCTAAAGCGGCAATTAATATAGGCTTTTTCATCATGATTAAATTGTTATTAATTTATAGTTGTAGCTGCAAATATAGGTAGAATATCGTAAACAAAAGCTATCTTTGGCGCGTTAATTCTGACACTTATGGATAAATTAGTGCGTATAGACAATCAAAGTGGACTGGTTCTTGAGGGCGGCGGTATGCGTGGCGTCTTTACTTGTGGTGTGTTGGATAACTTTATGGATAGGGGAATCCGCTTTCCTTATACGATTGGCGTCAGTGCAGGTGCGTGCAACGGACTGTCGTATATGTCGGGGCAGCGGGGACGTGCCAAGTACAGTAATATAGACCTGCTGGAGAAGTATAATTATATCGGACTGAAATATCTGTTGAAGAAACGCAATATCATGGATTTCGACCTTTTGTTCCGGGAGTTTCCCGAACATATCCTGCCATACGATTATGATGCTTATTTCCGCAGTCCGGAGCGTTTTGTCATGGTAACTACTAACTGCCTGACGGGAGAAGCCGATTATTTTGAAGAAAAACAGAATAAGGAGCGTGTCATCGACATAGTCCGTGCTTCGAGTAGCTGCCCTTTGTCTGTCCCATTACCTATGTGGATAATATTCCGATGCTGGACGGCGGTATTGTGGACAGCATTCCTTTGATGCGTGCCCGCCAAGACGGATATACCCGCAATGTTGTAGTACTGACACGTAACAGGGGTTACCGTAAGGAGCTTCAAGGAACTAAAGTTCCTCCGTTTATCTATAAGAAATATCCTCTTTTAAGGGAAGCTATCAATCGGCGCAGCCGTGTTTACAACGAACAGCTGGAATTGGTGGAACAACTGGAAGATGCAGGGGAAATCACCGTTATACGTCCGCAAAAGCCAATAGTGGTGGACCGAATCGAAAGGGATGTGAAGAAGCTGACGGACCTTTATGAAGAGGGATATGCGTGTGCGGCAGAGGTGAAGTTGGAAGTAAATAATGCATAGAACCCTGATGAGAGATAAATAACTCCCTACCAAAGGATTATCGTAATGCTTCTGATAGGGAGTATGATATGATAATATTATTGCTGTTGAGTAACTTGGTTAATCAAATAATTGATAGCATTTGTTGTAAATGTATACAGAGCATTGATATTAGAGTTATCCGGTGTAGAGCCATACCACTCGAATGACGGATCGCCAATGATGATAGCACATCCATGACCGGTTGTCTTGAATATTTCAGCAATAGTAATAGAGTTCTCTTTTCCACTGTCACGTGCTAATCTTTGAGCTCCGGCTGTCTTTTCCCAGTTTTCTAAATCATCAGCGGTATAATTCTCGCCCCATCCTCTCATTTTTCTGATGCAAGGGTATTCTCTTTGGTGAATGAGGATATAATCTGCAGGTAAATTATCAAATAGTTTATGGTTGGTTTGGGTAATTGTAAATCCTTGTGTCCCTTCCCAGTCAATGGGTTTTCTTTCGTCTGTACTATTTCCAAAATTCCAGTTTGTCTTGTTAGAATCTGAGATAATTCCCCATCCAATAAGACTATACATTGCGTCACGTGAAGCTAATACAGAACCACCGGAGATATAATAATTCGCAATAGCGGTATTGACTTCACTTGTGATACTACTGTTGTCTTTATCGAAATGCGCCCATATCATTTTATATTGTTCTAAATTTATAGTGGCATCATTCCCATTAATGGAGAAATAGGTTACTTTATACTGGCTGTTACTTACCAACCAGTCGTAAGCCGCTTTACCTTCTCCTTCGAGCATCTCTGCCGTTTCTGCATCACCGATGAAAGCAATGGGGGCTATGGAGCCGTCTTTCCAATCCTCAATTATATTGCCGTTAATTGTTATATGGGCATTGATTTTTCCATCTTCAACCGTTGCGGTTATGGTGTATTTGTATCCGGCGTCAAACTTCCCGATATTTCCTAAGTTGAGGGTTGTTTTCAGGTCGTCATTCCCATCACCCACTTTCAAGGTTATGCTGAGGGCATTTTGCGGGTAGATAAGTCCGGTGTAGGAAAAATCTTGGCTGTTCATCTCTCCGATAGTCCAGTCTTCCGCATTTATATTTGTATTCGGGGCGGCTATGCCGGTCTGCGTGTCAAAACCGCCGTCATGCTTTAATCCGCTTATCACAACTGACTTTCCGTTTGTGGCATCACCGACACCGGATGTAATCTTTACGTTGATTTGCGCCATTTTATGTTGGAATGTAAAGTTTACTTTCGGTTCTGCCGAGTAGGGCTTGTTTTCTATGGTTGCCCATAAAAAATCAACTTTATCCTGAGTTTGGGCTGTGTTTCTTTTGATTTTGCCTTCGGACATTTCATTGTCTTCTGCATAAGGATAGTATGCCTTAAAGGACATGGCATTCTCGGAATTATAGCAAATGGAGTTTATCCCGTTTGCAGTATTGAAAGTAGCGGACGGACCGCCTTCTGCCACCTCATATTTTACATTTGTATAGTTGGCATCGGCCCCGTCCGTTGCAGAGATACCAATAAAATCTCCGGTTTCCCATTTGTTTCCTATTACGCGGGTGGTGATGCCGGCAGAGAAATCAATAGCTACCGGACTTTCTAATGTGCCTTTCTCTCCGTTTCTGAAAATCTGCTCTTCCTCTTCATTTGTGCATGCTGCAAAACTCATAGCTAATGCAGCGATTGCTAAAAAATATGTTTTCATGGTTATTATGGTATTAGTAGGTCGTTTTATTTCTGATAACTGAGTTTTAAATTGCTGACTTCAATATTGCTCTCCGGATAGGAATTGATAGACCAGCAATTCTTTTGTATTCCGTAAATACGGTTAGTGTATGCCACATTGTCATTGATGTAGACTACACAAATGGAATTGTCTGTACAGATGGTAACATTGTACACATTGTCGGAGGGAGTGGTGAACAGATAGCTGTCGATACCGGCTATGAAACCTTTGCCCTCTTCACCTTCCTCTTCAAAGTTTATCTTGCGTTTCTTTCCGTTATCTTCCGGGTTGATAATAACGGTATAATACTTTTTGGAGTCTGTGCCGCGTACGAAAGAGATACCGAATTTGCCTTGATTCCCATCAGCTTTTACGGTAAAGGAGATTTTATTGTGTACATTCAGGCGGTTGAAAAGTATATGGGCTTCGTTAGCCAGCGTATAGCTGCCATTGTTTTGGGTTACGTTTCCATCCTGTTCCATTACTTTAGTGTCCGCTTCGGCTGTGTACTTCTCACTGATGCTTTCTGCCAAACCCAAAGAGAGTGTACCGTCTTGGTGTTGAATTACTTTGTGTGCCACCAAGTTCCCCGCCCATTCGGGCTCACTGTCTGCGCCTACCTCAGTATTGTCGTTGCCGGCACGAGTAGGGCACCAGCCCCAGATATAACGGTTGGTGCCGTCGGATGCTGTTTTTCCTGCATAGAAAGCGCGGGAGTCCAATACGCCTTCTTTTTCATCGGGGAAGGTGAGCGGATTGGTTGTCTGCTTTAGGGCCTCCAATGTCTTTGCTTTGAAATACTGTACTTTGCGTGAGTAAGTGGACATATCGGAATAAACCAAATACCACCAATCGCCCATCTTGAATATATCGGGACATTCGTAAAAGCGATCCCAGTGCATTTGCATGAACACGCCGGCGTGTTCCCAGTTTTTCATGTCGGTAGAAGTATATTCTGCCAATACGCCCTGGTTGGACTTCTTGGTGGATACAAGCATATGGAATTTACCGTCTTCTCCTTCAAAGACAAACGGGTCGCGGAAATCATTCTTGCTATAACCGTCAGCATCGCCTTTCAAATAGAAAGTATGGCTCTTGGTCCAAGTCTTGAAGTCGGGAGAAGTTGCCAGCATTACTACCTGACCGTTGTCGGAAGAAGTCGGTTGATATTTGTTGCCTGTATAGAATGTGTAATACAGTTTGTCGGACGGATTGTATATGGTGCTTCCCGTACCGATTGCAGCATCTTGTTCGTTGATGCCGCCGCATGGAATCAGTTCTCCCAAAGATGTATAAGACGCTGCATCTTTAGTACTTACTCCCCAGATGGGGTGGTAAGTACCGGCTTGGTTGGGGCGGAAGTCTTGCAGATAGAGTATCTTAAAGTCTTTCTCAACCGGATCATAAAAAGGCATCGGATCGCCTACATAACCAACATAGGGTTTATAGTAAGTACCGAATGTGTTTTCATCGGTTGAGGCAAAATAGGTCGCTGTTCCGTCCCAGTCCTTTTGGGTCAAGACAGGATTGTTGTCATCGCTGCAACTACAGAAAGAAGTGAACAACATTGCAGTGAGAGTAAGTGATGTTATCATTGTCTTCATATATTAGTCTTTATTTATCGGTTAAATAATTAATTGCATTTTCCGTCAGCTTGGCTACGTTACCATGATATTGGTCGCCCGAAACATCCACTCCGTAAGCATACCAGTCATAGCATCCCGAACCGATACATACGATACCGCCTTTGGTTGCGTTTGCCGGATATTCCCATACCACGATGGCACCGTCACCGCCATATCCCAAGTCCACGCCGCCATGAAGGGTTCTCCATGTTTCATTGTCAGCATAACCGCCCCAGTCGGTACCTATGTGCCATTGAGCTGTACTGTTGGTAGTGCGGTAGCCTGCATCAAATGTGTACACTTTGTTGTCTTGACTGATACCTTGGTAAATAGGATGGTCTGTATGTCCTTGTATAAAGAAGTTCCAAGCACCTCCCGCTATTTCACCGCTTTCTTCCACTTGTCCCCAACAGTTATTCGGATTGTTTCCGTCTTTGGTCGCACCCAGTTTGGCTGCATAATAGGTGGCATAGCGGGTCAACAGGAGGTTCATGCCATTGTTGTAAAGTTCTTTCATCTGTACCAATGCATTACGGCTGCCGGGGCGGCGTTATCGAATTTCTCCATATTGTCTATGCCGCCGTCTATATGAAGATGCCACCACATCAGTTTACATTTGCTTAAATCCACTCTGCCGGCCTGAACATCGGCGAAGGAAATGTATTGCGAATTGGGAATATTTCCCAGCATCCATGTTGCCGCGGCTTTTTCTTCTGCGTTCAAGTCATCCATTTGTGTGGCAAGTCCTACATATACGGCATCGGGAGCGTCGGAAAGTATAACTGTTACCGTATAGACGGCAGATGCCGTATTATAAGAGACAATGAAGTCTACAGGATTTGTAAAGTCTATGGCCTGACCGGATGCAGGAGTAACGGTAGCTCCTTCCGAAGTGGTGATAGCTGGAATTAGGGCGGTTACATCTGTCGTGCTCGGTACGCGTACGCTGATGTTATGATTTTCCTGATCGATGATTCCGGCATATGTGTCGTTCAGTTTGAATGACAGTATCTTGGCTTCATCATGCTTAATGACGACTGTGTAGTCGAGGTAGGTGTCTCCGTTGGTAACCTTAACATTTGTGTACAGGAGAAGTTTAGTACATCACCCGCCTTGCCGAAGCATCGGCCCCTTCCGACACTTCGATGGCGGTAACGGTCATGGCATCGGTGTTGTATGTTTCGGGAAGTGCCACCGTTATGGTTTTGTTGGTACGGTCTATCACTCCGGCATACCGGTCCAGCTCAAAGGTTGTAATCCATGTATCTCCGTTCAGTTGAAGATTTGACAGGTTGTTGTCACTACATCCGGAGATTGCAGCCAGTAATGCTATGCTCCAAAGTAGCAAACTAATTCTTTTTATTTTTGATTTCATAGTGTTGCTTATATAAGATTAATTGATTACCAATTACCGCAGTTTTGTGTGTAGTTGCCATTGCTGGCGCTCATTTGTGCAAACGGTATCGGCAGATATTCATTCTTGTTTTTAGTAAACGAAGCACTGGAGTAGATAGCGCAGTTATCAGCTTCTCCTGCATAGTATTTGCTCAGGACTTCAGCGGCCTCTCCCCAGCGTACCAAGTCGAAGAAACGGTCACATTCCATGGCGAGTTCTACACGTCGTTCAAATTTCAGCATCTTCAAAGCTTCTGCCTGTGTGTAAGTACCGTTGTAGGGCTGTATGTTGATGTGTATTCCGTAGTCCATTTCATAGTTGCTAATCATGGCGGTACTTTGTTTGGCGCGGTTACGTATGCGGTTTATCAAGTCGATGGCTTCGTCAATGCGTCCGTCGTTCAGTTGTATCAGGGCTTCGGCGCGCATCAGCAATACATCAGCATAGCGCAGCACGATGTGATTCATGGGAGTACCCCACCAAGAACCTTTTATCAGATAATCTCCGTCGGGATCTACGTTTTGTTTGAGGGTTACATAATAACCGTACAATCCGTTGCTGCGGCTCCATGTGGAAGATTCGTCCATGATGTAGTTTGCATTGAACGCATAAGGCAGTCCCGGTATGCCGATGGTAAGGAACAGGCGCGGGTCGGCATAATCCGTATTCTTGTCGTAATCCTCATTGTTGAATGTGTCTAATAGAGGTAGGCGTTGGCGTCTGTTTGGAAGGCGTTTACAAGATTCTGACTCGGCTTGTAAAAGTCGCAGCCGCCGTCGGTTACTCCGGGAATATTAGGAACAATCAGTCCGTTGGACCAGTTACAGTTGCCGTTGGTTGTTCCGTCGTTCATGGAATATTGCATGGCCCACAAAGATTCTACACCGTTTTCATATTGAGGTTCGGGACGGAAGTTATTGTGGAAATCCGATTCCAGATTATAACCGCCTGCTGCCATAATTGAGTTCTCTGTGTACTGCACTACTTTCTTCAAGTCGTCCGCATTGATTTCTGTCACTTCGTTGTTATCGGCATTGTCTTGGCGGTAAGCTTTGTACAAATATGTTTTGGCAAGATAGGCTGCCGCAGCCGCACGGGTGGGGCGTCCTTTGTCGGTTTGCGTGTCAGGCAGATTGTCGTAGGCAAACTGGAAATCATCTGCAATCAACTGCCAGCCTTCATCGTTGGTATACGTTGTGTTTGACAGGCTATTATACTCTTCGGGCGAGAGGCTCTCATCGTTGGCAAATACTATTTTCTTGTACAACTGCTTCAGTAAGAAATGTCCGTGTCCGCGCAAGAATTTCATTTCGGCAATGCGTTGCTGTTTTAGCGGATAGGTGGCTTCAGTTGTCTGGTTCAATAACTGCAATGCCGTGTTGGCACGTGAGATGCAATTGTACAGACGTTGCCACATATCACTGATGTTCCATGCGGTAGTCATGATTCCTTGCGAGATTTCCAGAGAATGAAATACGTCACCGTCTTCAGTTCCGTTTCCGCCTTTATAGGCATCATCCGAACGGACGTCATAGTTCCACATAGAGAAAGAGGAGTTGATATCTTCGGCAGTAATCCATACGGCATAAGCGGAGATAATCAGGTTGTCTACGTATGCGGGGTCTTTCAGTTGCTCGTCGTTCATGGTTCCTTGCGGAGTTTGTTGCTCCAGAAAGTCGGTGCAACCGCTGCATATCCATGCAAGCCCTAAGATAATTGTATATGCTATATTTTTCATTGTTTTCATTATTATGTTCTGATTAAAAGCTGACATTGACACCGAAAGTCAGGTTCAATGGAATGGGGTAACCGTAGTTGGCGTTTTCCGGATCTACTCCGGTAAACTTTTTGCTTTTGATTGTAAACAGATTTTGTGCACTCAGGTAGAAGCGCAGGCGTTCCATTTTCATTTTCTGTGCGAATGTTCTCGGTACGTTGTATCCCAGTTGTATGTTGCGTAATTTTAGGAATGAACCATTTTCAACAAAATAGGTGGATACCCGTTTCTCGTTATTATTGTCGCTACGTGACAGTGCAGGGATGTCAGAACCGGGATTGGTCGGTGACCATGCATCGAGAACACGTTTCCCTTTGTTCAGGAAGCCTATGTTGAGTCCGCTCCACAAATCGGTCTCTTTCTTCAGGTCGCTGATAACATCTACTCCTTGCACTCCTTGCCAGAACATGGTGAGGTCGAAATCTTTGTATTCAAGATAGATATTCAAACCGTAGCTGAAGGCGGGAGTGGGATCGTAAATCCATTGCTGGTCTTTTTCGTTGATGATTCCGTTGTGGTCTAAGTCGCGCCAACGGATTCGTCCCAAGCCGGCCCCTTCCTGGGTGGCGTGGTTATCGATTTCTTCCTGTGACTTGAAAAGACCGTCGGCTACGTAGCCTACCTGTGCGCCGTTGGGGTGACCTATCACACTTTCCACGCCGTTTCCGCCGAATGTGCCGTTGGCGGCAACGGTGGCGGGCAATGCGGTGATTTTATTGCGGTAGGAGGATATATTGGCACTTATATCATATTTTAGACCGAATCGGGTGGTGTTGCGGTAGCCGAGATTCAACTCGAATCCTTTATTTTCCATTTCTCCGGCATTAATCCATTGCTTGCTGCCTTCGCCCATAGCGGCGATGCCTGCCATTTCCAACAAGATGTCGGTGGTTTTCTTATAGTACCAGTCGAATGAACCGTACAGGCTTTGACTGAATAAAGAAAAATCAAGACCGATGTTAGTTTGTGTGGTGGTTTCCCATTTGATATCGTCGTTACCGATTTGGTTGCGTTTGAAACCGGATTGCAGGATGCTTCCGCCGTTGGTTCCGGCAATGTCATAGGAAGTTCCGTAGCTTTGTCCGCCGGATTCCGTTACTCCATAGTTAGGAACGTAGATTGTATAGCGTGATGTATTCGAGATTTCCTGATTACCGGTTTGGCCCCATGATGCGCGGATTTTCAAGTCGTCCAGCCAGTCAATGCCTTTCATAAAGTTCTCTTGGCTGATACGCCAGCCGGCAGAAACGGAGGGGAAAGTGGCATAACGGTTATTCTTGCCGAAACGGGATGAACCGTCGCGGCGGACCGTGAGTGAGAGCAGATACTTCTCATCGTACGTATAGTTCAGCTTGCCGAAAAAGGAAACCAGTGAATACCCTTCGCCTGCACCGTAAGCTTGTGCAGTACCTGCCCCGGCATCCGGCCACATAAAGTCGGGGGTAAGAATAGAGAAGTCTTCTTTGTAACCGGAGAAGTGGACATCGTCTTCACGGTTCAACTCGATACCCGCCATAACGTCACCGCGGTGTTTGTTTATTTCCAAGTTATAGGTGGCAATAGCATTCCACATCCATTTGGTCCAGTGTTCTTGTTTGGCCTCCACCGCATTTTTGTCGTTGGCTACGTTACCTTCGGTGACGGGATAAGTAAACACCCGTTGTTGCTTTTGAGAGTAATCGATACCGAAAGTAGAGCGCAGATTGAGCCCTTTCACCGGATTCAGATTGACGTAGGCGTCTCCGAACATACGCCAGTAAGTATAGCGGTTGTCGGCATTGCGCTCCAAACGTGCCACCGGGTTTTCACGGTCGGGATAACCGCCTACCGGACCGGCAAATTTGCCGTCAATGGTATATACGGGCAGTGACGGGTTGAATTGGAGCACATTTTGCAGGAAACCGCCCGGAGCTTGTACTTCGGACGTACGGTTAACGGTGAAGTGCTGCCCTACGGTCAGGAACTTGCCGATAAGGTTATAGTCGGAGTTCATGCGGGCGGAGATACGTTCGAAGTCGGAGGTCTTGATAATACCCAGATTCTTGTAATATCCCAAAGAGAAGAAAGACGAACCTTTCTCGGAACCGTTGCTTACAGATACATTGTACTGTTGGATAACACCTGTGCGGGTGGTTTCGTCGAACCAGTCCGTATCGGCTGCCGGGGTTGTATTGGCAGAATCCAGATACTTGGACATACTTATACCATTCAGTTGCGGGTATCCGTTGGCATCGTAACCCCAGTTGTATTTATAGCCGAGACCGTTTGTGTTGGGATCTTGTCCTTCGTTAACATAGGCTTGCCACATGGCGCGACCGTACTCCTCGGCATTCAGTACTTCCATTTTATTGGTGTACATGGAGGCGGCGACAGAAGCATCGAAGTTGATTTTCAACTGTCCTTCTTTTCCTTTCTTGGTAGTGACGATAATAACTCCGTTGGCTGCACGCGAACCGTAAATGGAAGCGGAGGCGGCATCTTTCAATACTTGGATGGATTCGATGTCATTTCCGTTCAGTTCATGCATACCGCCTTTGGTTGGTACACCGTCGATGATGTAAAGCGGGTCATTGTTGTTCAGTGTTCCGATACCGCGGATACGAATAGTTGTGCTGCCGCTCGGATTACCGTCGGCTGTAATGTTCATGCCCGGCACGCGGCCCTGCAGGGCTTTCATCGGATTGTTTTCGTTCTGTTTGGCTATCTCGTCCATACTTACTACGGAAATAGAGCCGGTGAGGTCGGCTTTGCGTTGTGTGGTATAGCCCGTAACTACCACTTCTTGCAGCATTTCGGAGTCTTCTTCCAACAGAATTTCTAAAGTGTTTTTGGCTTTTAGGGTTTGTGACTTAAAACCGATATAAGATACTGTAATTTCTGCACCGGACATAACACTCAATGAAAAGTTTCCGTTGAAGTCGGTTATCGTACCGTTGGTCTTGTTGCCTTCTTCAACGATTGAGGCGCCGATGATAGGCTCTCCGTCGGTTGCATACTTTACTGTTCCTTTTATTTGGATGTTTTGTGCATAGACAAAACCGCATAATCCGAGAAGGAACATCATAATGCTAAGTTTTCTCATACATTATAAATTTATTGTTAACAGTTAGATTCTAAATTCTCAAAACAGCTTTCCCGATCATGTTTTGATATCGCAAAGTAAATGGTTTGCATTGAAACGAGCTATAAAAAATGATACGGATGCTGCAAATTTTGTTTCATGACATAGGATTGAAACGGCTCAGGAGGTAGCCCCGTATCAATTTTAGCAGCATTTGTAACATTTGTGTTAGCCCCTTTCGCATTAATTCCGTTTCTTTGCAATGTGCTTTCCCGAGCATTGAGCGAGTTCATAAAGTAAACATTAAATTTAATACCTGATTTTGAAAATGAAGCATTATTCTCATAGAACACTTCTTCCTTTTTGGGGAAAGATTATTGCAACTTTTCTTATTATAATAATGAATATCGGTATTTGTGCGGCGCAGTCTGCCGGACTGAAAATCCATTATCTGGGTGCAAATCACAGTTTGGTACAGGTGCAGGAAGCGCAAAAGTACCTTTTATTGCCGGTGGAAGAAGCTGCCCCGGAAGCTACCGTCAATGTATTGGTGAATAATAAGACAGATCAAAGTTTCCTGGTTCGTCTGGCTGTCAACCGTATCGACTATCTTGTTCCGTTTGCTTTGGAACAGTATAAAGGCAAGACGGTAACTTTCGACATTCATACCGGCAACAGCCGTGCCAATGTACGTGATGCCATGGCGGATGCCTGTTGGAAAGAACTGAGACTTTCCGATACGTTTGATGATGCCAACCGTGAGGAATTTCGTCCTCTGTACCACCATTCTCCCCTTTATGGCTGGATGAACGATCCTAACGGGATGTTCTACAAGGACGGCGAATATCACCTCTACTACCAATGGAACCCATACGGATCCATGTGGGGTAATATGAACTGGGGACATTCATCCAGCAAGGACTTGATAAGCTGGCAGCATCATCCGGTAGCTATACAGCCCAACGGCTTGGGTACTGTGTTTAGCGGTAGCAGCGTGGTTGATAAGGATAATACAGCAGGTTTCGGAAAGGGTGCTGTGATTGCCATTTATACTTCGGCGGGAGCCAGCCAGATGCAGAGCCTTGCATATAGTCTGGACAACGGAATGACTTTCCATGTCTATGAAAACAATCCTATCATTGCCGCCGATAAGGAATGCCGCGATCCGAATATGTTCTGGCACGAAAAGAGTGGCAAATGGATTCTTATTCTGGCAGCTGCGCTGGAAAAGGAAATGTGGATATATTCCTCTCCCGATTTGAAGAACTGGACGAAGGAGAGCAGCTTCGGTCATGGATATGGTGCACAGGATGGCGTATGGGAGTGTCCGGACCTCATGGAGTTGCCCGTTCGTGGGACAGACCGTACAAAATGGGTACTGATTTGCAATATCAATCCCGGTGGACCTTTCGGCGGCAGTGCGGCACAGTATTTTGTCGGAGACTTTGACGGGAAAAACTTTACTTGTGACACCAAACCCGAAGTAACCAAGTGGATGGATTACGGTAAAGACCATTATGCCGCTGTATCTTGGAGCAATACGCCCGAAAAACGGCACACCGTGATTGCATGGATGAGTAACTGGCAATATGCCAACAATGTGCCTACCAAACAGTTCCGCAGCGCCAATACATTGCCGCGTGACGTTGAATTGTACGAAGACAGTGACGGCGAACTTTATTTGGCGGTAACTCCTGCACCGGAAGTAGCTGCGTTGCGTGCAGGAAAAGCGTTGAAATACGGGGCTTTCTCTGCCGGAACAAAGAAAATTTCCCGGAAGCTGCCTGCCGGGAACAGCGGTATCTGCGAAATTAATTTTGAACTGATTCCCCGTTCGGCAAGTAAAGTATATATTACCTTGTCCAATGATAAAAATGAACAGACTGTAATGACTTATGACTTGGATAACTCTACATTCAGCATGGATCGCACTGCAAGCGGACTTACGGACTTCAACAAGGACTTTCCTGCAGTGACCATAGCTCCTTGTCCGGCAGAAGCCAAGCAGCGTCTGCGTCTATTTATAGACCGTTGCAGTGTTGAGGCATTCGAGGGCAACGGACGTTTTGCGATGACCAATCTTGTGTTTCCGCAGAATCCTTATACAACCATTTCCTTTGTTGTAGATAAGGGACGTTGCAAAGTGAATGACTTGACTGTAAATCCTTTAAAAGTTAATAACTAAAATTCGCTATCTTATGAATAACAATAATAATTCGCTTGCAAAGTTGCTCCCCATCATGCTTTGCTTCTTTGCCATGGGGTTTGTCGATTTGGTGGGCATTGCTTCCAACTATGTAAAGGCAGATTTAAACCTGACGGATTCCCAGGCAAATATCTTCCCTTCGCTTGTGTTCTTCTGGTTTCTTATCTTCTCCGTACCTACAGGTATGCTGATGAACCGCATCGGGCGCAAAAGAACAGTACTTCTCAGTTTGGCTGTGACTTTCGCATCGTTGTTGCTGCCGGTTTTCGGAGACGGATATGCGTTGATGCTGATTTCATTTTCGCTGTTAGGCATCGGTAACGCGCTGATGCAGACTTCGCTTAATCCTTTGCTTTCTAACGTTGTCAGTGGAGAGCGGCTGGCAAGTTCTTTGACTTTCGGACAGTTCGTAAAAGCAATCGCCTCTTTTCTTGCTCCATATATTGCCATGTGGGGGGCTACGCAGGCTATACCTTCGTTGGGTATGGGCTGGAGAGTACTGTTCCCTGTTTATATGGTGATAGCCGTTATCGCTATTCTGTGGCTGGGTACTACATCCATTAGTGAAGAAAAGGAAGAAGGACGTCCTTCTACTTTCGGTGAATGCCTTGCTTTGCTGGGGAAACCGTTTATATTGCTTTGTTTCTTGGGTATCATGTGCCATGTGGGTATTGATGTGGGCACAAATACTACTGCACCTAAGATTTTAATGGAGCGTATGGGCATGTCGCTTGCCGATGCCGGATTCGCAACAAGTCTTTATTTTATTTTCCGTACGGCAGGTTGCTTCCTCGGAGCTTTTATTTTGCAGAAACTGTCTGCTCGAACTTTCT
>ERZ859937.567-NODE-567-length-14997-cov-2.232967_pt1 | contig 14997 bp, 13 predicted proteins | sample MGYA00509985_ERZ859937 | MGnify/ENA primary metagenome ERZ859937 (study PRJEB30046, sample SAMN00715169) | human gut metagenome | study: EMG produced TPA metagenomics assembly of the A metagenome-wide association study of gut microbiota in type 2... | reverse complement strand
TATCATACTGTGTGGACAGGGAAATGATAAAGCACTCTATGCCTGCGTTTGAAAAGATATACAAGAAATATAATAAATAATAGTATAAAAAAATAATCCGAAAAAGCGTCGAAAATTGTCTAAAAAATATGTGATTTTCGGCGCTTTTATTATGCAGTTTTCACAAAGTTGTCTCCGTGTGACCGTTGTGTGACCATTGTTTTGTATAATGGAATGAAGAGTGGGAATATAAATAAAATCGTAACGGAATAGTTACAAAAAATACTATAGAAAAGGAGATATGAGAGTGTTTAATAAAAAACTTAACAGGTTACTAGCAATCATGCTAGCTTCTGTAATGGGTGCGACATCGCTTCCGGCAACACAGGTAAGTGCTGATACACCCTCTTCAGAGTATGATATATCTAACGACGCAGCTTCGGATGATATATCTGACAGTAAAATTCCAGATGAACAGGATTCGGATAATAATGCCACCGAGGAAAAACAGCCACAGCAGCTGACGGTAGAGTATACACCGGCGGATGATATTTATGTGGGGAACAAAGTTGTTCCGGTGGTAAAATCCGACAGGGCGGATGCAGCCGTTGACAATTTAAAATACACTGTTGTAGAAGGCAAAAATCTGATTGAAAAGGATACAGACTTTGCATCAAACGGTATATGGACAGCAAAGGATACCGGAACTGTAAGGATAAAGGTGACAAAAGCAGAAGATGACAAATATAAGTCAGCAGAGGCAGAATATACTGTTACCATCAAAGAATATGATTACAGCAGTATGAATAACAGCCTGACAGGGACAATGCTGCAGGGTACACAGTTTTATGTAGAAGCACCTACATTATCGCTGGCAAGTGACAATCAGGCGGTATATGTGGTTAGAAAAGGTGATGAATGGATTGAAGCTGATAAATATCAGCTTATGCCACAGCAGGGTGATAACAGACAGACTCTTGTAATAGCACGTAAGGACAAGGAAAGCGGAGCTATCACAGATATTGGAAGTCTGCGGCTCGACTACAAATATGATACACAGCCTCCAAAGATAACATTGAATCCAAAGGAGGATGATAAACCTGCTTTCACAAAGGATGCTGTGGATTATTATGGAAATGTCAGAAAAGTAGACATGAATATCCACGATGTCTCTTTGGATGATGGTTCCACACAGCTTTGGGTAAAGGTTGATGACCGGGAAGAATTCGATGTATTTGATGTCGATAATGCCCAGAAGCTGATTGATGCAGGAATAGAGTATAGTGAGTGGATCGTGACAGGGGCTGATTATAGCAGCTGCATCACATTTGGTACAAAAGCGGATGAGGAACACAAATATCAGATAATCGGAATGTATGCGAAGGATCAGGCGGAGCATGAGTGTAATGATACAAGCTCAATAGAGCAGCCGTTTTATGTGGATAGAAAAGCGCCTTCAGGTACTATTGGATATGATGCTGATTTAATAGACGAGCAGAATATGGTCAGTCAGCAGGCATCAAATGTATATGGACAGCTGGAGGATATCAGCGGAATAAAGCAGGCATTCTACTATGTGAATGAATCAGATGAAAGTGGCAGTATTTTAAATGATGAGCAGGTAAAAGCGCTTGATGATTCAGCATGGAAGCCGTTAGAGCTTATTGAGGATACATATGATGCCCGATATAAGTACAAGATTAATACATCTGATCTGAAGGATACTTCATATAACGTATATGTAAAGGCTCAGGACAATTGTAATGGCGAGACAGCATTTTTCTCCACATCGAAGCTGGTTGTTGATACCCTGCCACCGGAGCTTACAGTGTCCCAGGATACCATGACAGCAGCCGATGAAAAAGGCTGGCATAAGGATGATATAAGCTATATCGTTAAGGCTGATGACAGCTTATCAGGAATTAAGAGTGTTGAATACACTGTATTTGATGGGAAAAGGAAAATTGTATCAGGACAGACTGTTGAGCTTGACGCAAGCGGGGAAGGAAGGATAACCATTCCGGCAACAGAGCAGTTTAACGGAATTGATCTGATGCTTTCAGTAAAGGCAACTGATTATGCCGGTCTTAAGACAGAGGTTAAAGGTGACAGCTTCAAGTTCAGCATGGACAGTCAGTCACCTGATGTCAGTATAGAGCCTGAAGCGGGCAAAAACAGAAAATATTTCAATGACGATGTCCGTATAAAAACAAGTGTAGCTGACAGCATTTCAGGTGTTGTATCAGCAAAATACCAGATAGTGACAGATGATCAGTCAGTATCGGATGATGAAGGTGCATGGAATGAGCTTGATGAATCAGGAATCATAAATGTATCGGCTGAGGCTTATCTGGATAAAAAGACAGATGTATATGTTAAAGCTGTTGATGAGGCAGGAAACGTGACTGTAGCGGATTTGACAGCAAGCGGCAGCCAGCCATTTTATATTCACAAGGCAGCGCCTGCAATAACAGTGACATATGGTACACCGGAGCAGCCGGATCCACAGTGCATCAGCAGTGTAAAAGGCACTGAGTATTACAGGGAAAACAGGATTGCAACCATTTCGGTAAAAGAGAATGAGCTTTTCTTTGACCCAGATGAAACAAAAATCAATGTAAAGGTTGATGGAAATGAACAGACACAGTCAGATGCGTGGTCTGAAAAGTCATACTGGGTAAAGACAGGCGAGGGAGCAGAAGCTGTTTACAGTAAGCAGCTTGTATTCAATGCAGGACACAAGTATGAGCTGAGTGTCAGTGCAAAAGATTTGTGTGGTAATTCAGATAATGGATTTGAGATAGAAGGAGACAAATCAGCAGAGTTTGTAATTGACGTACAGTCGCCGACAGGAAATATCAGGTTTGACGGACTTTCAACAGGCATGGATACCGTGTGGGATTTATTGCTGCCAAAAGACAAATATGAGATTTCAAGATTTGCTGCCAAGAAGGTCAATATTGCCGGACAGCTTGGAGATGAGCATGGCGGCATCAAGTCAGCAGAGTATTTCGTTTCAGCAGAGGATGCAATAATTGACGTAGACAGTATTCAGGAGGCTGACTGGAAGACACTTGACAGCCTTAATGAGGATGGCACCTTCAGTGAACCGATAGAATGCGAGAACAAAAACTGCGTGGTATATGTCAGGGTTACAGATTTAAGCGGTAATGTTTCATATATCAGCACAAATGGATTGGTAGTTGATACATGCGCACCGGCAATATCAGTCATCACACCTGAGACAGCATCAGGAGTGTACAGTGCAGATGTGCCGGTAAGTATAGAGGTATCAGATGAGAATGCCACAGGAGTTGCATCAGGAATAAAGAGCGTAAACTATACGGTAACAAATATGGGACAGACGACACAGGATGGAACATTATATAGCTATGATAAGACAGCAGCGGGCTTAAAAGATCTGGAAAATCATGTAACAGAGCAATTTGACATAAGCGCGGCTTCAAACAACAGTAATGAAGTGCGTATAGATGTTACCGCAACAGACAATGCAGGAACGGCATACACAGTAACAAAATACATAAAAATAGATACAACAGCACCAACAGTGCAGGTAAGCTATGACAATAACAGTGCAGATACATCATTTGGAGACACAGCATACTTCAAAGCACCGCGAACAGCAACCGTAAAAGTAACAGAGCGTAACTTTGATGCATCAAAGGTAGCAGCGGAAATAAAAGCCGCAGCAGGTAAGGCACCTGCTCTTTCAAACTGGAGCACAGAAGGTGGAAGCGGTAACGGTGATGATACAGTACATGTTGCCACAATATATTACGGACATGATGACGATTACACATTTGGAATCGGAGTAAAAGACATTGCGGGAAATGCCGCAGCAGGAGTGGATTATGCAAATTCGCTTGCACCGACAAAATTTACAATTGATACGACAGCACCTGTTATTTCGGTAGTATATGATAACAACAGTGCATCAAACGGAAACTATTATAATAACAAGAGAACAGCAACTGTGACAATCACAGAGCACAATTTTGATACAAGCAGAATAGCACTGAGCATGACTGCGCAGGATGCAGGAAAATCAGTAGCAGCACCGGCATTTGGAAGCTGGTCAGATAATGGTGATACACATACGGCAACATTAAGCTTTGATGCGGATGCCACATATACATGGTCACTTGCATATACAGACAAAGCCGGCAATAAGGCAAAAGACCTTGCAAAGCAGGAGTTCTGCATAGATACGACAAAGCCTGTTGTAACAATCAAAGGTGTAACCCCGGGCTCAGTAAACAATAATTCAGGAAATATGTCATTTGTAATAGAGTGCACAGATACTAATCTTGAATACTTTTCACCGGTGCTTACAGTTGAGGTATATGAAAATAGCAGATTCGTAAGAAAAACGATTACCGGAAATGTGATATCAATTACAAACGGACAACGTGTAGAGTTTAGAAATCTCAATGAGGATGGAGTGTATTCACTGACATGCCATGCACAGGATAAGGCCGGAAATTTTTATGAAACAGTCAATATTATAGATGCAGGCGGAAAGCAGGTGACAGAGACTGCAGGGCAGGGAGAAAAATTGTTGGATTTCTCCATAAACAAAGGCGGTTCAATCTTCTCGCTGGATGACAATACGATGAAGCTTGTAAAGGATTACTATGTGCAGAAGGTATACCATGATGTGGTAGTCAGAGAGATAAATCCGGATGAAGTTACCAGCTGTACTGTCAAAGTAAATGGAAAAGCACTTAAGCAGGGAACAGACTTCAGTGTGAATAATGTAAGTGAAAGCGATGGCTGGCATAAGTACGAATATGTGATATCAAATGCGGTATTTGAAAAAGAGGGTCAGTACAATATCGTTGTGGAGACAAAGGACAAAGCAGATTCAGTTGCCTACAGTGATGTGAAGAGTGTAAATATTGAATTTATTGTGGACAAGACAGCACCTACATATACATTGACAGGTGTAGATAAAAACAATGAAAACTATATTGGCTCAAAGAATGCAGTATTGATGCCGAAGGATGATGGCGGAAAGCTTGGACGTGTAAAGATTACTGTAGTGGGCAAGGATGACAAAGAAAAAAAGGTTATCAAGGAAATGTCGGGAGACGATATGCTTGACTATCTGGACAAGCATGACGGAAAGATAGAGTTTGAAGTACCTAAGGAGGTGCTCTCTGCAAAAGACGGTGATTCAAGGCTTATGGTAGAGTGTGCAGACTGTTCTGTTGACGAAGGTGGAAAGACCAATAAAGTGAAAAAAATATATGGTAAGGATACAGAAGCAGATACAGATACAGAGATTGCCGAAGATGATGTACCTATGGAATCAAATTCGTCAGATGTCAAATCAGTAGAAACAAACAATGATAAGGCAGTATATATAATTGGAGCAATATTATTATTTGTACTTATAATTGCGATATTGATAATCGTTTATTATATGAGAAAAAAGATGAAAGAAAAGAAAGACAATGATGAGCAATAAGATAATTACCTATGTATTTACATCACCATGTGGTGGTGTGGGAAAAACAACAATGTCTGTGGCATGCGCGAAAGCGCATGCCCTTCAAGGCAGACTTGGCAACGAAGATTTTGAATTCTGGGAGGAGTGAGTATGAGATTTGAAATAGCAGCTGACACGGACAGAGGAATCGTAAAAGAAACTAATCAGGATAGTCTGCTGGTAAAGTGCTTCTCAACATGCAAAGGAGACATGGCATTTGCAGTATTATGTGACGGCATGGGCGGCTTATCGAAGGGTGAGCTGGCCAGTGCCACTGTAGTCAGAGCATTTGACAGATGGAGTGACGAGCAGCTGCCTGAGCTTTGCAAATCGTCGAACCCGGATATTGACAGTCTGATTCTGGAAAGACAGTGGGATGAAGTAATACAGCAGCAGAACGAAAAAATAAAAGCATATGGCAAAGCACATGCAGTAAACATGGGAACAACAGTGGTAGCGCTGCTTGTCACGCAAAAAGCCTACTACATTATAAACGTGGGCGATTCCAGAATATATAGCCTTTCAGACCATATAGAAAGGCTTACGACAGACCAGACATATGTACAGCGGGAAATTATGAATGGAAATATGACACAGGAGCAGGCTATGAGAGATCCGCGAAGGAATGTACTGCTGCAGTGTGTCGGGGCATCAGCAGAAGTAAAGCCGGAGTACAGGACCGGGGCAATGAAAAATGGAATGTCACTTCTGCTTTGTTCAGATGGCTTCAGGCATGAGGTATCAGAACAGGAAATCTATGAGATGCTGAAAACGGCAGCAACTGTAGATGGGCAGAATATGCACGACAGACTGGAGCAGCTCATCAGACTAAGCATGCAAAGAGGAGAGCGCGATAATATAACAGCAGCGCTCATAAAGGCACAGTAGGAGGAACAGATGCTTGAAATAGGCTCTTTAATTGACGGAAAATACAAGATACTAAACGAAGTTGGACACGGCGGAATGAGCGTTGTGTACCTGGCTATGAATGAAAGGGCAAACAAACAGTGGGCAATAAAAGAGGTCAGAAAGGATGGAGTAAAGGATTTTGAGGTGGTAAAGCAAAGTCTTGTTGCGGAGACCAATATGCTCAAAAAACTGAGCCATCCCAGTCTTCCTGATATTGTCGATGTCATAGATGAGGATGACAGATTCCTTATCGTAATGGATTATATAGAGGGAAATTCTCTCAAGACAGCATTGCAGGAGTACGGAGCCCAGTCGCAGAAAAATGTGATAAAGTGGGCCAAACAGCTATGCGATGTTCTTGGATATCTGCACTCACAGAACCCGCCAATCATATATCGTGATATGAAGCCGGCAAACATAATGCTAAAGCCTGATGGAAATGTGGTGCTTATAGATTTTGGAACAGCAAGGGAATATAAGGAAAATAACATAGAGGATACAACATGTCTTGGCACGATGGGATATGCTGCACCGGAACAGTTTGGTGGAATGGGGCAGACAGACGCGAGAACAGATATATATTGTCTGGGAGCCACAATGTATCATCTTGTTACGGGAATGAATCCCTGTGAGCCACCTTACGAAATAAGGCCGATCAGAGAAATTGACCCAACATTGTCAGGTGGTCTTGAACGTATTATTACAAAGTGTACACAGCCGGATCCAAACAACAGATATCAGAGCGCAGCTGAGCTGATGTATGACCTTGAGCACTATACAGAGATTGATGACATGTATAGGAAGAATCTAAAGAGAAAGCTTGCGGTATTTATCACCACATCAGTTTTGACGATGCTGCTTGGAACAAGCACAGTATTAAGCTATTGTGCGGCAGAACACAAAAAAAATGAAAACTATAACAGCATATTAAAAGAAGCGGATACCTATGACAATTATGACAATGGATATTACACGGCTATAGTCACCGACCCGACAAGGACGGAGGCATATCTTAAGCTGAATGACAAACTGACAGACGATTTTGTGCTGGACAGGGATGAGGCGCAGATATTGAACAGGCTGATGGTAGGTATAGATTGCAAGGACCACAATGGCCGGGTGCATACATATGATGTCATGGCAAAGCTGAAAGAAAAAAATCCAAAGGGATATGAGGATGTATGCTATAAGATTGGTGAAAGCTTTTTATTCTACTACGAAATCAATGTGGAAAAAGACAGATACTCCAGTGCGGCGCAGTGGTTCAAGGAAGCGAAGGAGAATCATCCGGAGGCAGGAATATACTGTGAGATATCAGATTGTCTGACATTGATTAGCCAGTATGATGGAGCAAAGATACAACAGACAGAAAAAACATATGAAGAATACAAAAAGCTATGGAAGCAAATAAATGAGCTATATGCAAAATCAGAGAATTTTGACAGCTTAGACGCAATGATTCAGGTATGGAATGAGATAGATGATATAGTTGACACAAATATCACATCATTTATAGCAGTGACAGATAAGGATAAAGTTATGGATTTATTACAGACAATAAAGGACAAAACAGAAAAGCTGGATAAATCCATAATGCGCGAGCAAATAACAGGATTGCAGGATAATATAGACAAAACAATTGAGAAGGCACAGAGCGTGAAGGAGGAAAACAAAGATGACTTATAATCAGTACAGGATGATATTTTACGTATCCTTCACCGCATTTGCCATAATGCTTATAGCTTCAATAGTCATACTTATAGTGCTTGAAATACCTAAGGTCATAGGTGCACTTACCGGAAAATCTGCCCGGAAAGGAATTGCAGCAATTGTACAAAAGCAGACAGCGGGACATATTGACATAACATCGTCCGGTCCGATAGCACCGTCATATAACCTGGCAGGGGAGAATAAGAAAAAGCCGGGATATACACAAAATATAGATGAAACTACTGTGCTGGATGCACCGACAGAAGTATTGCAGGATGAAACCACAGTATTGGAAGATATAACCGAAAAGCTGCAGAAAACCAATATCAGGTTCGAAGTAACAAAGAAAATAGAATTTTTACATACGACAGAATGTATCTCATAAGGAATGGAAAATAGCGAATGTCTAAATTAAAAGTAAGCATAAAAAAATCGACCGTTACTGCCATGATGAAGGCAGGACGAAAGGAAAGAATAAATGAAACCGAACTAAGCCAGCTAGCCAGAATAAAACCATGTGGAATCATGCATGTGACAAAAACAAAAAAAGACAGTGTCATATATACGTGCCCTGCAAATATAAATCTTACCGATAGATTGAAAAAAGCCATAAGCAAATATGATTTCTTTTTCATGATTGAGCAGATAGTAATAATGGTTGAGGATGTATACAATAACGGACTGAACGTAAACAGTGTTCGTTTTAATATGGATGACGTATACATAAACGAGATGACAAAAGAGATGTACTTTATATATTTTCCGATAGTAGGAGGACAGGAAAGTGCAGATATTGTCGGGTTTATAGAAAACATAATTTATACAATGACACCTGTTATCAATGAGGATACGAATTATATATCCAGATTTATGTATTATGTCAGAAGCTTCCATGGCTTCAACGGCAATGCAATAGAAAAATATATCTCACGCGAAGAGCGTGCAGTTGTGAACGTGCTGAAAAACAAAGCAGTGACAATGCAGCAGACAATGCAGCAACAGACAATGCAGCAACAGATAATGCAGCAGGTAATGCAGGGCAGCATGGATGGAACTACAGTGTTGTCAGATGATGGCATATCCGTACAGCAGATACAGCAGATGCAACCGGTGAACTATCATTTTGCAAGTCTTACAAGGCAGGTAACAGGTGAAAAGATAGAGCTTGGCAAACCATCGTTTGTGCTGGGAAAGAATCCGGAAAAGTCAGATTATGCGGTAGCAGACAATACGAATATCAGCAGGGTGCATGCAGTGATAACCACGCGAAACGGACGTTATTATGTAATGGACCAAAATTCTACCAATGGCACATTTATCAATGGAAGGATAATAAAGGCGGGGCAGGAAACAGAGATATTACCGGGAGACTGTCTGATGTTAGCTAATGAGGAATTTATATTTAATGAATAGCTTCAAATATAAAAGGTGAGGAGAATAATACTATTATGGAACTAAAAGAATTAAGCCGCAGAATATCAAGGTACCGGGCAAATGTAGAAAATCTGCAGCTTGAGAAAAACAGGCTGTTTAATGAAATAGATGCTCTGGATCAGGATGCATTGAAAATAAAGGAATATAAATGGCAGGCGCAAAACCGGTTTAAATGCAGAGTTGATAATATAGCCGGCATGGACAGATATAGCAGTCGTAATATAACAAATCTGAAGGGCAGGCTTAAGAGTATTAATTCATTAAACGACGGAAAATCGTATGTAGCCAATGCGATGAATGCTATAGATTCAATGCTGAGAGATGTAGAGAATGCAATCAGGAGCAGAAATGACAGGATATATGAAATAAACCAGCAGCTGTGTACATATGAGGACAATATAGAGCAGCTGAGAATAAAAAAAAGAAGAATGGAGAGTAAGTAATGGGACAGTACAATTTAAGGTTTGAGCAGGAGGAATTTACAGAACTTGTGCGTTTATACTCAGAACTTGCAAAGATTGCAGATAGACAGATGAACGAATATCAGATGATACTTGATATTATAAACACAAATGCAGTTATAAGCGGTGAATTGCACGATAAGCTGGAAGTGTACGAGGATGCTGTTCATACATATCAGAGTATACTGGGAGAATCCTTCAGGGAAATGTCGAAAAAACTTAATGAATTTGTGAGAGATGTAGATGAGGCAGATGGAGATATATATGGTATAGGAACATATGAAGCGTATTAGAAGGAGGGGTGACACATAATGAAATTTAAGGATTTTACGCAGGAAGCGTACGATGACATACAAAGCTATATGGGAGGAGAAGAACAGTGGGAGGAAATAAACAAAACCTACGGTGTAGTGGAAACCAAAGGTATATTTCAATATGATTATGAATCACAGCTAAGAAACGCGGCAACAGAATATCAGAGACAAAATGAAGAGGCAAGCAATAGTGTAAGAAGGATGTTTGATAATGTAAATGGAGTGGATGATCTATATGCAGCCAGGTTTCGGGACGAATATATGGATTTGGAAAGATTCAGCACTGCAATTAAAGAACTGGCAGCTCTGATTAATGTAAGATCCGTTGAGAATATATATACGATGGATTGCCAGACATTGAAAACAAAAGCTGGTAATATACAGGCAAAAGTGGACTCAAAGATAACAGAGTATTATAAAGAGCGATTCTATTCAGTGGATTCTAATGGAAAGACAGTTATGAACTGGGACGAAATAAACTATGAGATGCGGAAGGAATTTGTACCAGATGCAGAGCTGCAGGCACTTGTATCAGTATTTCCAAAGCTGTCCACAGATGATGAGGAAGAAACCATAGCAAATATAGAGAACATGCTGCGCGCAGGTTATGGAAACGCCAAGGATGATGAGTGGATAGATAATGCAGATCTGGAAGACCCTAAGTATTACAGTGTGAGTGTCACGAATACATTTAAGAGGGCGGTGGATATATATAAGACAAGTATGGATATAATTGACTATTACAGCGAAAAATGTGCATACAGAAACGACGAGATTAGTGATGAAGCGCTTGAAGAGATGAAAGAGCAGTACAGAGTGTCATCCCTGTTTAAAGCAATGGTTGATAGCTACCCGACAATAGGAGTTGCATATAATGGAAAAAACGATGGATTTACAATACATTCCGATAAAGAGAAAAATGTGACCGTATCCGTATGCCTGAAAGAGCTGCCGTTTGATGTAAGCATATGCAAGATTACAGACAGCAATGACAGGGAGATATTGGACAAATATTATAACGTCAAGGTAACAAATGGAACTATTAATGAAAAAGTAGGAAAAGAAAATGAGAAGGTCAATCAGATAGATGCGTATGGAATGGTAGATAATCAGATTGTAAGCCATGTACTTCCACACGGCATGATTGAGAATACAAAGCAGAATCTTGAAAATCAAAAGGAAGAGGAAAAGACTGAATGCAGAGTATTTTTTGATGTAACAAGTAATACTTTAAAAGGTAAGATTATTGATGAAGCTATAGGCCTTTCAGCGGTAATAATAAATGAAACCGTAGGAGATAAGATTAACAAGGCTAACGCAGCAATAAATTATTTGAATGACTTAAATGCAGCATATGATGAAAATAATGAAAATGTACAAAATAATGCAGAAATTGATGAAGCAAAAGACAGACTGACAGAAACAGACTTTACATGTCAGGACATGATAGAAGATGCCAATTATTTCGGCATGGATATGGAGATAACCAGGGTAGGTGACACCTATATCTGTGATAATATCACGATGGATGTGGAGAAAGTGACGAAGATGGTGGATGCATATAATGCACAGGCAAAGCTGGATATGAAGGTAAGTATTAAGGACATAAAAGACTATGCTAAGGGAGCAGACGATAAAAATCAGAGAGATGATGACGAAAGTTATAAGGCTTTGTGTAACAGAGTAAAGGAATATATGAAGTACATTTTGGAAAATTGAGATAACAATAAATAGGCATGAATGCAACGCAGACGGAAAGGAAAATTTATTATGAAGAAAGCAATATCAGTTCTTATGGTAGCGGCATGTATGTTATGTATGGTGACAGCATGTGAAAAAAAGAATAAAAAGGAAAATGACACATCAGCAGTTCAGGCAACAGAAACAGATTGCACGGCAGCAGAGCTTGTGACCACAGAGCCGGAAGGTGAAATCACGATATCAGAGATGATAGATCAGAGGATTAAAGAGGAAGGAAAGATAACGTTATATACGATGTTAATTGGTCTTTCAGAGACTCCTTTGGAAATAACAGAGGATTTAAACGTAAATATTATATCGTATGATGGGAAAGAACTTATCGATTATGGAAATAGCTCTAATCGCAGAGGGGAGACCAGACTTGGTGACATAATACATAATAAAGTGGATTATTCAACATATAATATAGGCGCATATGGTGGAAACTGGAAGCGACATCGTTATGTGTCTGGTGGAGACGAAAAGTATGTGGAAGAAGAAGGCTATGTACAGCGCGAAATCACTACAGATGATTCGGAAAATAATGCCCAGCTGGAGACACTGTATTCGTATTCAAAGGGAACTCTTTATAGCAGGGATGCTGGAAGTAAAGAATGGAACCAGACAGAGAAAAACGATAACCTTCCAGTAGTGTTATTTGGAACATTTGAGAGGATAAAGCTGGATGGAAAAACATACATGACATTCTGCGTAAGAGATAATCTGGATTTGATAGAGTATGATATAATTCCGGACAATAAATTCACAGAGAACAAGACAGTTGTATATGACACTCCGGGAACAGAGAAAACCACAGTCAATACAGTGGACTACCTCAAAGAATACCAGGCGGTTCCCCAAGAAGAACTGGAGCAGATGATAGTTTTCCCAGGCAGTAAAAAAGCGGAAAGCTCACAGGCTGCAGATTAAATACGGTATGATTGCTTATGCCAACAAGTTTGCAGAGCTCAGACCTTCATTTGTAAAAGGAAAAGAGCTGATCGATGATATCGCAATGGCACTTGACAAGACTGCAGAGGCAGTAGAGTCAACCGATACACAGATAGCAAATCAGTTCAGCATGTAAAATTCATTCAATGCCGGATTCCACACCACAGGCTGTGGTGTGGAATTGTATTGTATTTGTATTGTGGCTTTATTTCAAGAGCAGCAGAGCTGCTTTTAAAATAAGACCATAATTTTATACATTAACAGGAGGGTGTGAATGAATATGAAAAAGTATAGGAGAAAAGAATAAATGTTTAATCGTGATTATTTAGAAAAATTAAAGCAGTATGTAGGCAAAGATATTCAGTTGGTAGAGAGTGACAATGAAGTCCATATCTATTTGGATTCTGAAATTCAATATTTTTTAAGAAAAAAGGAACAAAAGTATATATTGTATGTTAGTGAAAGAGGAAAGGAAACGGAAGAAAAAAGATATACATCAGAAGTGGATATGAAAAGAAATTTTGCATTATGGGTAAAGAGTAATTTTAGTGAAAATATTAAATATCCATTTTCAGGAAAATTTAGAGAAGTTACCAGTGTAGAAGAACTAAGAATATTGATGCAGCAATATGCAGACGAAAAGATGTATTCCATAAATGACCCAAAAGAAGAGAAAATTAATATATTGAAAAGTGAAGATGGTCAGTATAGTATTTTCTTTTTGGATAAAAACGGTAAGAAATACATATTAGAACAAGAGACAGAAAATCCATTTGTGTTCAAAAGATTTTATAACGAAGTAACTTATTATGGTGAAACGAGAGACAAATTAGAGAGTATGAGGAAGTTTTTGAAGATAAGTTAGAAGATGATGTGAAAATACAGTTGTTAGGCTACTAAATGAAAGAGGGAAAATGAGTATCAATTTAGAAAAAGCATATTTTAAAAAGTTGGAAGAATATGTTGGAAAAAAATTAAATATTGTTTCAAATGAAAATGAAATAACAATTATATATGATGTTGAGACATCTTATGTCTTGCAAGAAGAAAAAGAAATATTTTATTTTTATTGCATACAAAGGAATGAGCGCATAAAAATAGCTGAATATTATTCAGAAAAAGAAATGGAAACAAATTTTGCAATTGCAATAAAAGGTTTTTTTAGTGAAGGAATAGATTACAGTGGTTTAGAGAAAATAGAAGGTGTGGTAAAACTTTCAGATGTTAATGAAATAATGAAGGTACATATTGGTGAAAGTTATTACTCAATTATGAATCCACAAAAATTAAAAATTAATTTAGAGGAAAAAGGGGCAAATAAATATAATATTTATTTGCTTGGACCAAATGGTGAATGTGAGTATATCGAAGAAAATGAAGAAGCTCCGTTTGGGTTTGAGAGGTTTTATAATGAAGCGTTGTATTTAAAAGTGATATTAGAACGAGTTAGAGGGTATGAAGCAATATTTGAAGAAACATTAAGTGAAAAAGAGATATATGATATTATTAAGTAAAGTGTGTCGTAATTGATGAGAACAAGTGACATAGGAGGCTCAGAAAAAACTTAAAAAATACAGAAATAGGAAATAGTGGAGGAAAGTATAATGACAGTAGAAGAAGTGAAAAAGATTATTGATGAAGAGAGTTTAAAAGGAGGAAATCTGTTTGAAAAAAGGAAAAATAAAGAGAATGAAATGGTAATTATGAATGTTGCAGAGCAATGGTTGGTATATGCAACTGATGAGAGAGCAAGTAAAATAACAGGTTCAGAAAAAAAGTTTAAAACAGAGGAAGAGGCATTAGATAATTTTATTACAAGATTAAGGGCATTAAATGTATTAAAAAACTGAGGTAATTTACGGAAGTAATACGTTTAATGGTTCAGTTATCTACGGAAGTAAAATTACGCTTTATACACGCAATGAGCTTTTAACATTACCAACCTATAAATTGACATAAAAATGCAAATACGATAAAATTTTGGTCC
>ERZ859937.564-NODE-564-length-15067-cov-1.619371_pt1 | contig 15067 bp, 17 predicted proteins | sample MGYA00509985_ERZ859937 | MGnify/ENA primary metagenome ERZ859937 (study PRJEB30046, sample SAMN00715169) | human gut metagenome | study: EMG produced TPA metagenomics assembly of the A metagenome-wide association study of gut microbiota in type 2... | reverse complement strand
CTCTTCATGGTAGGCGGCGTCTGCCTGCCGTTAAACCAGTCGAATATCTTTAAAGGACGTTCTTGGTAAACCCATTACAATATATATATTCTCAACCCCGCTGCAAATCACTTAAAAAGTGTACATTTGCAGCGGAGTTTTTTTTATATCTATTCATCATGAGAGAATTTATCATCGCAGACAATCAAGACATAACCAAAGCAGGGATGATGTTTCTGTTGAGCCAACAAAAAGACACTGCCCTGCTACTGGAAGCCGATAATAAAGCGGAACTGATACAACAGTTGCGATTGCATCCCGGAGCGGTGGTAATACTGGACTATACATTGTTTGACTTCACCGGCTCCGACGAGTTGATTGTATTGCACGAACGCTTCAAGGAAGCCGACTGGCTACTGTTCTCTGACGAATTGAGTGTCGGCTTTCTACGACAAGTACTATTCAGCAGCATGGCCTTCGGGGTAGTGTTGAAGGACAACTCCAAGGAAGAGATACTCACCGCCCTGCAATGCGCCTCGCGCAAAGAGCGTTTCATATGCAATCATGTCAGCAACCTGCTACTGGCAAGAGACAATCGGCCTCCTACTCCCCACTCCGTGCAAGATGCCTTACTGACACCTGCAGAACGGAGTATCCTGAAAGAGATTGCATTAGGAAAAACTACCAAAGAGATTGCAGCCGAAAGAAACCTCAGTTTTCATACCGTGAACAGCCATCGAAAAAACATTTTCAGGAAACTGAGTGTAAACAATGCCCACGAAGCTACCAAGTATGCTATGAAAGCGGGCATTGTAGATTTGGTGGAATACTATATCTGATTTCTCCGCTTCCGATACACAATCCGGAAGCCTCATCATATATAACGCCGAATTGCCCCGGAGCTATGCCTTGTAACTTCTCTTCGGAAACGACATGATAACCGACCTCATCCTGCGCCAGCCTACCCTTGATAAATTCGGGTGTGTGGCGTATCTTAAACGTAATCGGAATTTCCCCCTTGATGCCTTTCCATGGGTTTTCCGTAATAAAATGAAAATCCTGCATACTGAACTCATGCCCGTATTGCAGTTCCGTATCATATCCGCGCGATACATAAATCACATTCTCATCCGTATCTTTACAAACCACGAACCAAGGACCTCCACTCAATCCCAACCCCTTACGTTGACCGATAGTATGAAACCAGTAGCCGTGATGTACCCCCAGTACCTTTCCCGTTTCCAATTCAACAACCCTACCTTCTTTTTCGCCCAGAAACCGGTGGACAAAGTCGTTATAATTAATCTTTCCCAAGAAACAGATGCCTTGGCTGTCCCGTCTGCGAGCACTGGGTAACTTAGCTTTCAAAGCGATGTCACGCACTTCCTGTTTCATCAGTCCGCCCAACGGGAACATCAGTTTGGACACTTGAAGGTAGTCTATCTGCGCAAGAAAGTCCGTCTGGTCTTTTACGGGGTCGAGGGCTGTTCCCAGCCAGGTCTTTCCATTCTGCAGAACGTAGTAGCATAATGTCCGGTTGCCGTAAAGTCGAAGTGCCTGCCGACCTGCTGTTCAAAGCACCGAATTTAATCAGCTTGTTGCACATCACATCCGGATTCGGAGTGAACCCGCGGCTAACTTTTTCAATAGCATAAGCGGCTACATTATCCCAGTACTCCCGATGTAAATCGACAACTTCCAGCGAAAGACCGTAACGGCGCGCTACGGCAGAAGCCATCTCCAGGTCTTCCTCTGCCGAACAGTCCATATAGTCGGTATCATCCTTCCCTATTTTTATGTAAAACAATGAAGGACGATGGCCTTGCTCACAAAGGAGATGTACAGCAACGGAGCTGTCTACACCCCCGGATAATAGAACGGCAATATTCATATTTATAATATACCTAAATTTTCCCCAATGCCTGCGACAAATCATCCAACAAGTCGTCTATGTGCTCCGTTCCAATGGAAAGACGTATTGTTCCCGGCTTGATGCCTTGCTCAGCCAGTTCCTGTTCGTTTAATTGTGAGTGGGTGGTAGTAGCCGGATGTATGACAAGTGACTTTACATCTGCCACATTGGCCAATAATGAGAATATCTGTAAGCTGTCTATAAATGCCTGAGCCTCTTTCTCTCCACCCTTTACCTCGAAGGTAAAGATAGAACCTGCTCCTTTTGGGAAATACTTCCGGTACAACGCATGGTCTGGATGATTCGGTAAAGACGGATGATTCACGGCTGCCACTTTAGGATGCTTCTTCAGGAATTCCACAACTCTCAGCGCATTCTCCACATGGCGTTCCACACGCAAAGAGAGAGTTTCCAGGCCTTGCAAAAGAATAAACGCATTGAACGGGCTGATAGCTGCACCCGTATCACGCAACAACACCGCACGAATACGGGCAACATACGCAGCTGCCCCTGCCGCATCAACAAAACGTACGCCATGATAACTGGAATCGGGTTCTGTCAGTTGCGGAAATTTACCGGAAGCCACCCAATCGAACTTACCGCTATCTACAATGACACCACCCAAAGAAGTACCATGTCCGCCAATGAACTTCGTAGCGGAATGTACCACAATATCAGCCCCGTGTTCGATAGGGCGAATCAAATAGGGAGTACCGAAAGTGTTGTCGATAATCAAAGGTATTTTATGGCGGTGAGCGATTTCGGCAACTGCATCAATATCGATGATATTCGAGTTAGGATTGCCCAATGTCTCCAAAAATACAGCTTTTGTATTTTCCTGAATAGCTTTCTCAAAGCTGGATAAATCGTTCGGATCTACGAAAGTAGTCTTAACACCGTAAGCGGGCAATGTATGTGCCAGCAAATTATACGTTCCGCCATATATTGTCTTGGCAGCTACGATGTGGTCGCCCGCACACGTAATATTTTCAAAAGCATAAGTCACAGCCGCAGCACCGGAAGCAACTGCCAGTCCCGCGACACCGCCCTCAAGGGCTGCAACACGTTGCTCAAATACTCCTTGTGTGGAGTTTGTCAATCGGCCATAGATATTGCCCGAATCTTGTAGACCAAAGCGGGCGGCAGCATGGGCCGAGTTACGGAACACGTACGAAGTAGTCTGATAGATAGGCACGGCACGTGCGTCTGTCGCCGGGTCCGGCTGTTCCTGTCCTACATGGAGTTGTAGCGTCTCAAAATGTAATTTCTTTGTTTCCATTATCATTTGTATTTTAGGTGAATAGGATTTTCCTCACTTGAATGTTGCAAAGATAGAGGGATATAACCAAGCGACCTATGACACATGATAGGGAATTTTATACCATATTTGTGGTAGATAAAAGAACTATTCGCTATTTTTGTGGGCGAAAACCAAATGATATAGAGACTGATGAAGAGAAGGAAGTTGTTACTTTTCCCCCTACTGGGATTCCTTACGCTGACAAGCCTGTTCTCCTGCGGAGAGAATCGCTGGAAGGAATACTATCCGTTGACGGGACGCGATCTGTGGATGGACAGCCTGATGCGGGAAGTTTATCTGTGGTATGAAGATATTCCTCCTTCCAAGAACCTGAACTATTTTCAAGAACCGGAGAATTTCCTGAAAAGTATCTTGTCGGGAAATGATAAAGGTTTCTCTACCGTGGACTCTATCATAGATGCTCCCCTGCCAAGTTATGGTTTCGACTATACTTTATATAAGGTGGCTACCAGCGACACTACTTACAATGCACTTGTCTCTTACGTAGCCAAGAATTCTCCGGCAGAGGAAGCCGGGCTGCAACGCGGCAACTGGATTATGCTCATAGACGGCGACTCCATTACCAAGAATACGGAAGAACGGCTTACAGATGGCGGTGTACGGACGCTGCGTGTCGGAAAGTATGTGATGGTCAAGGAGGAAGGTGGCGAAGACAAGGAAACCGGAGATAAAGAAGAAACGGAAGAAGATAAAAGTGTAGGAGTGATACAGGAAATCGGGGATATCACATTGCCGGGTGTCCGTAGTGTAACAGAACCTGCCATTTATACAACAAAGTTTGTGCAGCTCGAAGGTACCGACCACAAAATAGCCTATCTGGCATACAACTCTTTCAGTGCCGGCACTGCGGAAAATAAGGAGAAATACAACAACGAATTACGTGCCTTTTCACAAAAGTGCAGGCAAGCTGATGTCAATAATTTTATACTCGACCTCCGCTACAATCCCGGTGGAGAGATGGAGTGCGTACAACTCCTTGCGGACATACTTGTACCCGCCGATAAGCTGGAAAGCCCTTTCGCTTTCTTGCAATACAATGACAAACAAAGTGCCAAGAACCGTGATTTGATACTGGATTCCCAACTTCTGCAGGGAGGAACCAATCTTAATCTATCCAAAGTTTATATCATCACCGGTAGCACTACCGCCGGCGCTGCGGAGATGCTTATCAACTGCCTGAAGCCCTATATGACGGTAGTCCTTATCGGACAAACAACCAAAGGAGAATATGTAGCTACTGAAAACTATATCAACCCCAAGTATCCTTGGGCATTACGTCCGGTAGTATGCGAGGTTTTTAACTCGAAAGGTGAAGCCGATTACAGTGCGGGGTTCAAACCCGATATCCCTATCAACGAAGCATCTTACCTACAATACTATCTTCCCTTAGGCGATTTTAATGAAATATTGCTCAATACCGCAATAGGAGTTATTGCAGGCGTTATTGAAATTCCGAAATCCCAAACAAATGCAATTGTCGTTAAGAGTTTCACCACTCAAAAGAATGTTCGCAAGGGATTGATTATTAAATAATGGAAGCAATGAAGAAACTTATCTTTACATTATTAGTTGCACTCACAGTAATAACAGCTTGTGAAGATAACGACACTCCCGCCAATAACGGGAAGCGTCTGCCCATACCTTTTTCTAAAATCCAGTTATCGGAGAACAGCCCCTATGAGGCAGGAGTACCTACGGTAACCACTACCCAAACCTACTCATATGCCCAAGGGCAACTGACCGACTTCACCACCGTACAAAGTTATACCGTTCAGGGTGAACAAATGAAAATAGAAAATACGACATCGGTAGCCTATAACGAACACGAAGCCGTAGTGACAGACGACTCCGGCAATGTATCCACCTATCTTCTTAATGATAAAGGATATGCCACCCAATGCACACGCCAAGAGGTAAGTACAATCCGCACTTATACTTTTTCTTACTTCATCAGCCCGGAAGGTAAACACTATTTAGAGAATATAACCGAAAGTGTGAATGGTAAAGTATACGCCTTTATCGACATGGATTACAGTAATTACCAAGCACTGCGTGTTACACAAAAAGTAGATACTTACGAACAGGCCTATACAGCCACCACTCCGTCAAATAATGGAATAGCCAACCAATCGGAAGTTCCTTGCGTGTTTTTTGAAGGTTTATATCCGCTTTCACTGCACTCTGCCGCTTTATATGGGAAATTGCTGGGAGAGCCTTTCGGCATCTTAATAGACCAGGTTATTCCTGACGGGAACACAGCGAGTAAAGAAGTCACAAAGTATACCTACTCTTTCGATAAACGAAACATTATAACTTCCTGCAAAGAGGTAATAAACAGTTACGGTACGAATTATATCCGTACCGTAAACTATGTTATCGAATAATTATTTAAGTAAATGTGCATAATTAGTTTATACTATCTTGATATAAATTAATTCTCAACATTTACTTATTGAAGTACTTACTGAAGAACAATATCTGGTAGTCTATGGAGTTATTCCAATAAGTCCCTGTATGCCCGCCCGGGCGAGTGATGAAATCGTGGTCTATTTTGTATGCCAATAAACGTTTGTGCAATTCCTTGTTTACTTCAAGGAAGAAATCGCTTTCGCCGCAATCAATAATCAGAGCCAAGTCACCATTCTTTAGTTTATCAACTTGATTAATAACTGTATGGCTATTCCAAATCTCCTCGTTTGCAGTAAGTTCACCCAGCTGTTTCTTCATCTCCCAATTATTGGGGAACGGGCGAATGTCCACTCCGCCGCTTGTACTTCCTGCCGCTCCGAACACGTCTTTATGACGGATAGCATTCCACAATGCTCCATGTCCGCCCATACTCAAACCGGTAATGGCACGTCCCCGTTTCTCCGGAACCGTGGCATAGTGCGTATCCGTATAGTTCACCAGTTCCGAAGAAATAAAGGTTTCATAACGATAGGAAGAGTTCTTGGGGCTATCCCAGTACCAACTGTTTTTCCCGTCAGGGCATACAAAGATAATGCCTTTCTCATCAGCTATTTGAGATAACTCCGGTCTTATCCCAATCCATGTACCTGCATTGCCGCCATAACCATGCAACAAATACACAGCCGGACAAGCTTGCGGCTTCTTTGCAACAGCCTTATCCGGAAGGATATAAACCACCTTTACGTCCTTGTTCATCGAGGAACTTTTTACGAACACTGTATCTACGCGTGCGGCCTGTACACTAATAGCCACCACTTGCAGCAAGAATACGAATAGAAAATGTCTGCTTTTCATGTTAATTTGTTTAATCTTCTTAAGAGACGGCAATATTAACAATAAATATTTGAAAAACATTATCTTTGTGCACAAACAATTTGTAATCCAAACATGGAATTCATTATTATTCTATTTTTACTTATCTTGAATGGCATCTTTGCCATGTATGAAATCGCATTAGTATCTTCAAGCAAAGCACGCTTAGAAACCCTCGTAGGAAAAGGTAATAAAAGTGCGAAAGGCGTTCTGAAACAATTGGAAGAACCGGAAAAGTTTCTCTCCACCATCCAAATCGGTATTACACTGATTGGCATTATATCCGGTGCTTACGGCGGTGTAGCCATAGCCGACGACGTAGTTCCGCTGTTTGCAATGATTCCCGGTCTGGAATTATATGCCAAAGACCTTGCAATGATTACTACCGTAGCCGTTATTACCTACTTGTCACTCATTATCGGAGAACTGGTTCCCAAATCAATAGCATTAAACAACCCGGAACGTTATGCTACCCTGCTCAGTCCCTTTATGATTGTGCTCACTAAGGTATCCTATCCGTTTGTATGTCTCCTCAGCGCTTCTACCAAACTGACAAACAAGCTCATCGGCATGAAAGAAGGAGAAGAACGGCAAATGACCCAAGAAGAATTGAAAATGATTCTGCATCAAAGTTCCGAACAAGGTGTTATCGACAAGGATGAAACAGAAATGCTGCGTGATGTTTTCCGTTTCTCGGACAAAAGAGCCAATGACCTGATGACACATCGACGCGATGTAATAGTACTGCATCCCACCGACACACAAGAAGAGGTGTTACGGATTATTCATGAAGAACATTTCAGCAAATATTTGTTGGTGGAAAGCGGTAAGGATGAAATCATAGGAGTGGTTTCCGTAAAAGACATTATCTTGATGTTGGGCGGCGAACAACCGTTCAACCTGCGTAACATCGCCCGTCCACCCCTGTTTATTCCTGAAAGTTTATATGCCAAGAAAGTTTTAGAGCTCTTCAAGAAGAACAAAAACAAGTTCGGAGTTGTTGTAGACGAGTATGGAAATACAGAAGGCATTATTACCTTGCACGATTTAACGGAAAGTATCTTCGGGGACATTTTGGAAGAGAACGAAACGGAAGAAGAAGAGATAGTGACCCGAACAGACGGCTCCATGTTGGTAGAAGCTTCCATGAATATAGGCGACTTTATGGAAGCAATGGGCATACTGAGCTATGACGACTTGAAAGAAGAGGATTTCACAACATTAAGCGGACTTGCCATGTTCCTTATCGGGCGGGTTCCAAAAGCCGGTGATATTTTCAGTTACAAAAACTTGGAGTTTGAAATAGTAGATATGGATCGTGGAAGAGTAGATAAATTGCTCGTTATAAAACGAGAAGACGAAGAATAAACGCCGTTGGCGTCTCTTAATATTAATTTAAACCATTAAAGCAATGAAAAAAGTAATGATGATTGCAGCAATTGCCGCTGCATTGGTATCCTGCCAATCAAAAGGAAATCAGAACAACGACACTATGGATGAGGGTGTCATGACTGTTGTAGGCAACGATTCTTCTGCAGTAGCCGTTTACGAAGGTATACTCCCTGCAGCCGACGGTCCGGGCATTCAGTACGTATTGAGTGTAGACAGCATAGGTCCCGACGGCGAAAGCGGTTATACCTTAGTTACGACTTATCTGGATGCAGAAGGACAAGGAAAAAATAAATCCTTCACTTCCACAGGAAAACGTCAGGTTATCCAAAAGGACGTTAACAACAATAAGAAAACGGCCTATAAGCTGACTCCCAACGACGGTGACTCTCCCGTATACTTCGTTGTTATCAATGACACTACTTTAAGACTGGTAAACGATAGTCTGCAAGAGGCTGTCAGCGATTTGAATTACGACATTATTCAAGTGAAATAAACAGTCGCCACTGAACATCAAAAAGGAAGTTAACTTCATGCCTTGCATGATATTAACTTCCTTTTCTTATGATGTTAACTTAGTATGGTGTATCTTATTAACTTATTATAGACAAATAAGTTAACTAAACATCCTGCAATTATTCCCCTAACTTATTTCTTTGCGGGAGAAGAGTATCTTGCATTCAAACCGTCCAAGATTTCACGTGTAATATTATAAATGCTGTCAGCATACAACAGATTGTCAAAGCCGGTGTTGCTGATAATCATACTGTAACCTTTTGTCTTGTTGTATTCCTTCAGGAAAGCGTTAATAGAGTCACGCAACTGCAAACTGTTCTTTTCGTTCTCACTCATCAACTCAGACTGTAGCTTGTTACCCAGATTCTGCAGGTCTTGTTCCAATTTAGCAATACGGTTGTATTCCTGTTGAGCGCGCTCCTGTGTCAGATATGCATTGTTCTGAACTTTAGTCTGGAACTCTTGTTTCTGACGGTCAAGGTCTTTAGCTTTCTGGTTCAAAGTCAAACGTACATTTTCGCTTTTCTTTACCATTGCCTCGTTCAAGTCGACACAATAGTTATATTTTGCCAAAAGCGTATCTATTTCTACATAAGCAATTTTCATTCCGGATAATCCGGCTGCTTGTGTTGAAGCATTTGCTGTCTGATTATCGGCTTTACCAGCGCATTGAGAAAATAAAACGATTAGTGCAAGAGCTGCCAAACCGTTTACGAGGTAGTTTAATCTCTTCATAATTTGTAAAAATATTGTTTTTAGTTTATTTAGTTCATACTATCGTTTAAGGTTCTCTCCAGGTCATCAATAGAGAAACGGCTTTTCTTTTGTGCCTCCCTGTCTTGTGACTGTACACACCCGATTCCTCTATCCCGCATTGCTTTATTGCCGCTGACGTGTCCGTTAGGAAACCTGCCGCCTTTCACAAAAAAGACCTTTACGCCCAATAAAACAATGCAAATAGCAACTATTAACAAAGTTATCAATAATGTACCAAGCATTTCCATTAATTTTGTTGCATAAAAACAGAATACCAGTCAGCAAAAAGCGTTTGAATTTTGTTTTCACTCTTAGCTTACTCTGTTTTGTGGGTGCAAATATAGGGCTTTGGTTGGACTAAGCACCCTTTTTTACTCTAAAAAAAGAGAAAGGGAAATAAAATAGCCAATCAATTTAACCATCTTTAGCAATAAGAGGTTAATTTGTATAAGAATTGAATTTCAAAAACAGAAGATTAGAATACATATCAAGTGTATCCTATCTGTTATAAACTATAAGATATGGAAAAAAAAGACTTGAAACCGGCCGGCGTATTCCGCTATTTTGAGGAAATCTGCCAAGTGCCGCGCCCTTCGAAGAAGGAAGAGAAAATCATTGCTTACTTAAAAGCATTCGGAGAAAAACATAAGTTGGAAACGAAGGTGGACGAAGCCGGAAACGTTCTGATAAAGAAACCCGCTACTCCGGGTATGGAAAACCGCAAGACTGTCGTACTTCAATCGCACATCGACATGGTATGTGAAAAGAACAACGACGTGAAGCACGACTTCCTGACCGACCCTATCGAAACCGAAATTGACGGTGAATGGCTGAAAGCCAAAGGTACAACCTTGGGAGCCGACAACGGCATCGGTGTAGCCACCGAACTGGCTATCCTTGCCGACGACAGCATCGAGCACGGTCCTATCGAATGCCTCTTCACCGTGGACGAGGAGACCGGACTGACCGGTGCCTTCGCCCTGAAAGAAGGCTTCATGAACGGAGACATTCTGTTGAACCTCGATTCCGAAGATGAAGGCGAGCTCTTCATCGGCTGTGCAGGAGGTATAGATTCCGTTGCCGAATTCACTTACCGGGAAGTGGACGTACCGGCAGGATATTTCTGCTGCAAAGTGCAGGTAAAGGGGCTGAAAGGCGGACACTCCGGCGGCGACATACACCTGGGGCGCGGCAATGCCAACAAGCTGCTGAACCGCTTCCTGAGCCAGGCATCCCAGAAGTACGACATGTACCTTTGCGAAATAGACGGTGGTAACCTGCGCAACGCCATTGCCCGCGAAGCACACGCGTAATTGCCATACCCGATGCCGACAAGCATGCCCTGCGCACAGACTTGAATGTCTTTGCCGCCGAAGTGGAGGCAGAATATGCCGTCGTTGACCCGGACCTCCAATTCGTACTCGAATCGGAAGCAGCCCGTCCCAAAGCCATTGACAAAGATACCGCCAAGCGCTTGCTGCAAACCATCTATGCCGCACCTCACGGTGTGTATGCCATGAGCCAAGACATTCCGGGGCTGGTGGAAACCTCCACCAATCTGGCCTCCGTAAAGATGAAACCCGGCCATATCATCCGCATCGAGACCAGCCAGCGCAGCTCTACCGCCTCCTCCAAACAAGACATTGCCAATATGGTGCGTACTGTATTCGAAATGGGTGGAGCAGCCGTATCGTTCGGCGCGGATATCCGGGCTGGAAGCCCAACCCGCATTCAGAAATCCTGGAAGTGGCTGTTGAGTCCTACAAACGTTTGTTCGGTGTAGATGCCAAGGTAAAAGCTATCCATGCAGGTCTGGAATGCGGACTGTTCCTTGACAAATACCCGGCACTGGACATGATTTCCTTCGGACCTACCCTGCAGGGTGTGCACTCTCCCGACGAACGGATGCTGATTCCTACCGTACAGAAGTTCTGGGACCATCTGCTGGATATACTGAAGCACATTCCGGTGAAATAAATATCCCGCGTTCCTTAAAGGGGAACGGGAATAGTTTGTATGAACGTTATCCATAAGATAGGAGTTATACTCTTCCTTCTCTGCCCGTACATCAGTCTGTACGGGCAAGAAGGAAGAGATACCCTCACGTTTCGGATAGTAAGCTACAATGTAGAAAACCTATTCGATTCCCGACATGACACACTAAAGAATGACTACGAGTTCCTGCCGGATGCCACCCGGCATTGGAACTACTCTAAATACAGAAAGAAACTGGATAATATAGCCCGCGTCATCATCGCCACCGGAGGATGGACGCCGCCTGCCCTTGTTGCCTTGTGTGAGGTGGAGAATGACAGTGTGATGCGCGACCTTACCCGCTACTCTGCCTTGCGCGAAGCAGACTACCGGTATGTGATGACACAATCTCCCGACGAACGCGGCATCGACGTAGCGCTGCTTTATCAACGTAATCTTTTCAAACTGCTTTCCTATCAGAGCTTCCCCGTAGAAAAGCCCCGGAAGAATAGCCGTCCCACACGGGACATTCTTCACGTCAGCGGATTGTTGCTGAACCGGGATACGCTTGATGTACTGGTAGCTCACTTCCCATCCCGTTCGGGAGGGGCAAGAGAGTCTGAACCTTACCGGCTACTGGCTGCCCGAAAGGTGAAGCATGCCATAGACAGCCTATACACGATACGCCGACATCCGCAAATTGTCCTTTTAGGGGATTTCAACGATTATCCGGAGAATAAATCGGTAAAGGAGGTGTTGGAGGCAGCAGCACCGTCAACATTGCAAGACTCTCTACGTCCACAAAAACTTTACCATCTACTGGCAGGAAAAGCCAAAACACGCAAGCACTTCGGCAGCTACAAGTATCAAGGAGAATGGGGACTGCTGGACCACATCATCGTATCGGGTACGCTGCTGCAAGAACACGCACCGCTATATACAGAGGAAGCAAAGGCAGACGTATTCTGCCTGCCCTTCCTACTGACAAGAGACAAGAAATACGGAGGGCAGCAACCCTTCCGCACCTACTACGGGATGAAGTATCAAGGAGGATACAGCGACCACTTGCCTGTATATGCGGAGTTCCGGTTGATATATTAGTCGGAATACTGATACAGTTTCAAGTCAAACTTCTGTACCATCACCAGCAAGTGGTCGAAGATGTCGGACTGAATGCGCTCGTACTCTTTCCATACCTTGTTGCGAGAGAAGAAATATACCTGGATGGGTACCCCATACGTCGTGGGTTCCTTCTGGCTGATAATCAAGTCCATCTCCTGGTTCACCACCGGCAGGCTGCACAAATAGCGTTCGATGTAGATACGGTAGAGCTGCGCATTGGTTGGCACCTCTTCTTCTGCTGGCTGATAGTCGGCCATCAAGGGGACTTCCTTGCGGATATTATCCAGCATTTCCGGAGTGCAGAACTTCAGGGTAGTCATATCCAGAAAGATATTCTTGTTTACCCGTCGCCCGCCACTTTCCTGCATGCCGCGCCAGTTCTGAAAAGAGTTGTTCACCAGGGTATACGGTGGTACGGTCGAGATGGTTTCGTCCCAGTTGCGTATCTTGACCGTGTTCAGCGTAATCTCCTCTACAACTCCATTGGCAACGCCACCCGGCAGCGCTATCCAGTCCCCTATCCGCAACATGTCGTTGGCAGAGAGCTGCACGCCGGCCACAAACCCCAGAATGCTGTCCTTAAATACCAGCATCAGTACAGCTGCAGATGCGCCCAGACCGGCAAACAAGGTCATAGGAGACTTGCCTATCAGCACTGAAACCACTATGATACCTCCGATAAAAAACAGCAGCACTTGCAATACCTGCACGAAGCCTTTCAGCGGACGGTTCTTCTGCTTGTCCCTTGCATTATATACATCCAGCATCACCAGCAACAAGCCGTTGATAGTAAGCAGCACCGCCACAATGATATAGACAGCACACACCTTTTGTGAGAACTCAAGCATCTCCTTTCCACGCACAAAGGCCATGGGCAGCAGGTAGTAGATGAGGATTCCCGGCAGAATATGTATCAAATGGTGTATCACCCTGCGTTTCATCAGCAACGTATTCCACTGATGGGGAGAGCGTCGGGTATAATGCTTCATACCGCCAACGAAGATTGCCTGGCACAAATAGTCCAGCCCTATCGAAAGCCCCACCATCAGCAGTGCAATAATCGTCTCGTCAAACATATCGGCAAACTTCGGGTCTATCCCCCAACCTATCAAGATTTTATTCATCCATCCTCCTAAACTCATCATAAGCTCTCTTTTTTTTGAAATGTCTTGTTTGTATAACAATCCAAAGATAAAGATGTTTTCAGAGAACGGCAAGCATATACCCTTTTTTCATCAACGACTCAATCCTCACGCTCGGGTCGTTTTTTAGCGACCGCCGCAGATAGGACATCTGTACATTCAAGGCAAGGGAGTTGGCATACGAGGCAGTGCCCCACACAGCATCCAGCAACGTATCGCGACTGACAGTCTTATTCACATTCAGCGCAAGCAAGCGAAGGATATCGGCTTGACGGGAAGTAATCAGCACCTTACTATTTCCCGTACGAATCTCGTTCGTACTGTAATTGAATACGGAATGGCCGAAAGCATACATCTCATCCTCTGCCACGCCGGACAACTGCGAAGTGAAACGCTCGCGGATACGCGCTGTCAGCTCTTCCGGATAGAAAGGTTTGGCAAGATAATCGTTCGCCTTCAGTTGGAATCCTTGCAGGCGGTCAGCCTTGTCGCTGCGGTCGGAAAGAAAAAAGATGAGGACATGCTTGTCCGCCTCCCGGATTCGTTTTGCCACTTCAAAGCCATTGAGCCCGGGCATATTGATGTCAAGCAAGACAAGGTCCGGTTTGACAAGAGGAAACTGGTCGAGGGCGATAAGACCATTTCCGGCATAGGTCACTTCATAACCCTCTTTCTCCAGGAAGCGTTTCAGAAGCATGGAATACTTCAGGTCATCGTCAGCAAAAAGAATTTTCAGTGGTTTCATGAGTTGCTATTTATATTCTCGATATCCATCTGTGCAGATTATTGTGGAATGGTTATTTCCACCGTCGTCCCCCTCCCAATCTGACTGGTCAGAAAGACGGTTCCCCTATGAGCCTCAACCAACAACTTGACATAACTCAACCCCAAACCGATGCCCGGCAAGGAACGGTCAGGCAAGTTGCTGCTACGGTAAAACTTATCGAATACCCGTCCCTGCTCGGAAACAGGGATACCAATGCCGTCATCGGAAACTTTCAATGTGAGCTCGTGGCATGCAGGCGGCATTCTACCCGGATACTGACGGAGCTTCCCGAATATTTCACGGCATTTTCCATCAGATTACTGATGATATTTGCCATGTGCACGGGGTCGGCCGTAACCAGCAGGTTGTCCGTGAAATGTGTCTCGAAAGATACTTGTTTTCCTCCAGGAGCATGCTGCAGGCGTATCAACTTCTCCACAACCGGTTTCAAATCGAAAGTACTGAGGGAAAGTTGTGTCTGCTCATCGTCAGCACGGGTCATGTCGCGCAGCTTCCGGAGGTAGGCGGAAAGGTTGTCCAGCTCGGAAACGGAATCACGCACCACTTCATCCATGGCCTGCTCGTCGGTACGCATTGTTTTGTCATGAGAAAAGAGACGCACATCTTCAAGGCCTGCACGGGACGTTTCAACTCGTGTATCATGGTGTTGCAAAGCTTTTCCGCAACTCGTCCACACGGTGCTGCTTCAAAATGGTCTTTATCTGGAACAGCAGACAGACAGCCAGCAGAAGAATCAATACCAAGCTGCCCAGAAGTTGCCAGCCCATACGGAGCAAAAGAGTATGCGGCATCACCTGCACATCCACTTGTACCAACTCCCGCTTCAGCGGATTGTAAGGATAAACCAGACGGATGACCGGATGCAAATCACTCCCCAGCCGTTCTAC
>ERZ859937.562-NODE-562-length-15135-cov-1.693302_pt1 | contig 15135 bp, 15 predicted proteins | sample MGYA00509985_ERZ859937 | MGnify/ENA primary metagenome ERZ859937 (study PRJEB30046, sample SAMN00715169) | human gut metagenome | study: EMG produced TPA metagenomics assembly of the A metagenome-wide association study of gut microbiota in type 2... | reverse complement strand
GGAGTATGTAAGAAAGTGTTTCACTTCCGATTATCAGGTCAGAAACCGCTATTTCCTTAGGTGAAGTGCCTGTCTCATCATACACCGGCAGCTTATCTGACTGCATTGGAATGTCACCCTGCCCTGCAATCTGCATGGTACCGTCTCCGTACGACAACATCACACCTGATATATCATCCGGCTTTATCTGTATCTTTTTGACCTTAGAGCCACTGATTTCAATATCACAGACACCTGTAAAGTTCTCTTCCATGGTTCCCTTAGCCCTGTAAAGCTCTCCATCACATATGAAAATCAGCCTTCCATCGTCATTTGACACAATATATGCATTCTCATACACCATATCCTTCGTCACGGCCCTCGCCTGTTTTACAAGTGTCCCTTTTTCCTTTTGTACCATAACAATTGCAAAAACAATAACCACGCATACCACGGTTATCGCAAGCATTATCCAGACCATCTGATTCGGCTTTTGCCGTCTTCGTCTTCTATTTGCCAAATTTCTTGTTCTCCTTAACACCCAAATAGTGGTTACTGCTCAAAAAATGGGAGCTGCAAAAACAGCTCCCTTTATCATCTGTACTTAAGAATCCTTTGTGCTTTAAAAATCTTTTGTATCTCATAAATCTTTTGTGCGTCCGGAGTTCTTTTGTACATTATTATTCTTTTGTAAGAACCCAAAATGCCGGTCCTGTAATTTAGACTCCTAGCGCTCTTGCTAGGTGGGTAACCGCAGTCTGCCTTCTGCCTTCCGCTGCATAATGACGGCCTGACATCCAACAGCTCATATAGGAATCCCGTTTAAAGTAAATGTAGGTTCTAAATACACAGGGTTGTCGAACATCTCAGGTATCTTTGTAAATTCATTATACTTTATTATGTCTCATGTTGCAATGCAAAATTCATGTTAGAATTTAACAAATTTTTCTCTGGCATTTCGTAACATATTTGAAAACCAGATAATTACTGCGACGAATATAATCATCTCCACATATGACCAGTACGGTATTTTTTTGAGGCAATCCGAAACTATCGCAACTATACTGATAACAAAAATCACAATGCCGAATACAAGTGACTTTGGATAAATATAAGCTATATATCCGGCCGTATCCTTAATCTTTTTCATCTCATCCTCAGCCACAAAGGTACTTTCAATTTTGCCGCTTTTCTTCATTCGCAGTGACACAAATATTATGTAAATTCCTAATATCAGCGTGACCACATCTATTATAATAAAATAGTTCATGCTTCTTTCTCCTGTATTTTTATTTATTATTCCTAAATAGTTATCACGGATCTTATATATACAAAAATATGTAAAATCACCAAAATTAGTATAACCTCATGTAAGGAAAAAATAAATGGTAAATAAGTCCCAACTATTTCTTGAATTTTTATTATTAATGTAGTAGAATATATTTATATTTTCAAGGGGAAGGAGTTTTTAAAATGCAACTTGACGATTTAAAAATACTTATATGCGATGATTCGATTCTCGCAAGAAAACAGATGAAGGACATAATCAATTCCATTGGTTCACCAACTATCATTGAGGCGGCAAACGGACAGCTCGCCATTGATATGTACAAGGAGCATAAGCCAAATCTCACATTTATAGACATTGTAATGCCGGTAAAGGACGGAAATGCCGCTATCTCAGAAATTATGGAGTATGACAGCAGTGCTACCATCTTCGTTGCGTCATCTGTCGGCACACAGTCCGAGCTTAAAAAGGCTCTTGCTGCCGGAGCATGTGACTTCATTCAGAAACCAATCGACAAGGATCAGGTCATAAGTCTGATTAAGAAGCACATAGGAGGAAATTAATATGTATACTCAATTTTTTGGCAATTTTCTCCTATCAAAGGGGTATATCACTAATGAGCAGCTTTTTGACGCACTCAAAGAAAAAGCACAAAAGCACGCAAAGCTCGGTACTCTTGCCATCCACTCAGGGCTTATGACAGCTGCCGAGGTTGATTCAGTAATAGTCGAGCAGACCCATCAGGACAAGAAGTTTGGTGAGCTTACAATAGAAATGGGCTATCTGACAGACGAGCAGGTAAAGGATCTCTTAAACATCCAAAGCCCTGACTTTCTTCTTTTAGGACAGATTCTTTTAGACAAAGGCATAATTGACAATACCACTCTCGAAAAGAGTATACATGATTACCGCAGTGAGAATGCTATTTCCGATCTTGACATGGTACTCGAGGATAAGGACAGTATAAATCATCTGATAGGTCATTTTTTTGCCAATACAGGCATAGATCCTTCTGCCATTGACATTATGTATCTTGAGCTTTTGTTTAACAGCTTTATCCGATTTGTCGGTGATGACTACACTCCGCTCTCTGCCGAGATATGTGACAGCTTTAGTGCGGACTGCATGGTACGTCAGGACATCGAGGGCAGCTATGCCATATCTACATACATAGGCATGAGTCAGACAACAGCCATCAATTTTGCATCACGCTATGTAAATGAATCATTTTCAGTATACGACGAGTATGTACAGGCATCTCTCGATGATTTCCTGAACCTGAACAATGGACTGTTTCTGGTCAACTGTTCAAATGATCAGGCACTTGAGCTTACTCTCACTGCACCTGAGCATTTTGATGGACAGACACGCAGCTTCAATAAAGCCTGCAAGCTCAAGCTGTTATACCCTTTCGGAGCCATTCACTTTATTATTGAATTCTAATATCTCTGCAAGGCGGTTTCAGTAATCTGATAATTATTTACTCTATAATTAGAGCACAAAAAGAACATCTGCAATCAGCAGATGTTCTTTTATGTTGCGCTATACATAATTATATATCAAACAAATTACAATTATATGATTAAATGGGCAAAAGGTAACATTATATTATTACTGCACACCGAGCATTTTCTTAACAGTGTTTTCCATCTGATCCACATCACAGACTGTGTTGTGAAGAATCTTTGCATCCCTGATTTCCTCGATGGCATTTGGTACCTTAACGTTGCCAAGCTTTGAAAGCTCATCGACAAGCTCAAAGTCTGTCATTGAATCGTACTTAGGATCAATTGCATCCATCACACTTCTTGTGAATTTGAATGGACTTGCTGTAGATGCGATAACAGTCTTTGTGGCTGTATCACCTGTAGCATCCTTATACTTGCTATATACACCTGCTGCAACTGCTGTATGAGTATCAATAATGTATCCTGTATCCTCGTAAAGCTTTTTGATAACCTCAGCGGTTTCCTTCTCACTTGTGTAATTTCCATAGAAGTCAGAAAGCTTTTCCTTCATCTCAGGTGTTACAGTGTATTTGCCATCCTTAGCAAGCGAAGCCATAAGCTGAGCATTCTTATTTGCATCATTTCCTGCGATACGGTAAATGAGTCTCTCAAGGTTTGAAGAGATGAGAATATCCATGGATGGTGAATTTGTGAGGATAAACTCTCTGTTTTTATCATACTCTCCTGTTGTGAAGAAATCGTAAAGCACCTTGTTCTCGTTTGAAGCGCAGATAAGCTTTGCAACTGGAAGTCCCATATTCTTTGCATAAAACGCTGCAAGTATATTTCCAAAGTTTCCCGTAGGAACAACGATATTTATCTTCTCATCCTTTGCGACAGCTCCCTGTGCAAAAAGCTTTGAGTAAGCATATACATAGTACACAATCTGTGGTACAAGACGACCTATATTGATTGAGTTGGCGGATGAGAACTGATAGCCTGCGGCATCCATCGTCTCTGCAAGAGCCTTATCATTGAACATAGCCTTTACTGCTGACTGTGCCTGGTCAAAATTGCCGTGAATACCCACTACATGAGTATTGGCACCCTTTTGTGTAAGCATCTGCCTCTCCTGAATCGGGCTGACACCATTCTTTGGATAGAAAACGATAATCTGTGTCCCCTCAACATCAGCAAAACCTGCCATAGCTGCCTTTCCTGTGTCTCCTGATGTGGCTGTCAGGATGACAATCTCGTTTTTAACATTGTTTTTCTTTGCAGATGTGATAAGTAAATGAGGCAGAATGGATAATGCCATATCCTTGAAGGCTATTGTGGAGCCATGGAACAGCTCAAGGTAGTAAGCCCCGTCAGCAAACTTAAGCGGTGCAATCTCAGTAGTATCAAACTTGCTGTCGTATGCCCTGTTGATACAATTTTTAAGCTCTTCCTCTGTGAAATCCGTAAGGAAAAGCTTCATAACCTCATATGCTACCTGCTGGTATGACATCTTAGAAAGCTCCTCAACAGAAACATCAAGTGCCGGAATGCTCTCAGGTACAAATAATCCTCCGTCATCGGCAAGGCCCTTAAGGATAGCCTGTGAAGCTGTTATTTTCTTTTCACTGTTTCTTGTGCTTGAATATAATAAATCCATTTTTTACCTCATTTCTCTTTTTATCTTATCTAAATCCATATTGCTGCATCTATATGCAGACAATTATTATCCTTTATAGTATAATAAATTTCATATATCAAATCAATAACAAAAATGCTACAATTATATAAATGTTTTAACAAACAATAACAAAATATATGTGAAAGGGACACAATACATCTATGCTGCAAGGAGTTTACACCGCAACAAAAAAGGACAAAACACTGTACTACCGCTCCAGTATCACCTATAAAAATAAACATATAAGCCTAGGAAGCTTCGACAGTGAACAAAAGGCCGGCCGAGCCTACTCTGCTGCCTCATCCATACTAAATGGTCATGACAGCATTGAAGACTCATTTTATCACACATATGCCCTATCCTTTGACAAGATTGTTACACTGATTAACTACCGGGACAACGGCATATACATAAAGACGCCCATATATCTGCACAAAAATTATTTCAGCTATTTCATAGATATATCGTGCGAACTCAAATTTAATATAGATGACCTGTTCTACTACTCAGGGCACCGCATACTAAGGCGGCAGGGACATCTGTACGTCAACGACTACGGCATGCAGGTCACCCTGCTTAGCCGCTATGGCATACAGCCTCATGCTGTTTGCGGACGGGACTATGTATTTGTAAACAACGATTCAACCGACATGCGCTACGAAAACATCAAGCTGTTAAATCCATACCATGGTGTAGAGATTGTCAAAACTGCAGGGCTCGACAAATATAAAGCTCGCATACACATAAACGGTAATTTTGTCATAGGAACCTACAACACAATCGAAAAGGCCGCTATTGCATACAATAAAGCTGTCGATATGGCTCATGCACATGGCATAGAAAAAAACTATCCCGAAAACTATATCGAAAGTATATCAGGCAAGGAATACGCGGATATTTACACTTCTGTGACAGTTTCCAATAAATATTTGCAGTATCTGCAGCAATTTGATTTATAGAACGCATATCCCACAGTTTGCATATTACCATTATTTTTAATATTGTACTAAAAACTCCCGCGGTTATATAACCTCGGGAATTTTTATAATTACTTCTGATTTATATAGTTTACAAGTCCCTCGCAGTCGATAATCTTCTGCATGAACGGTGGGAAGGCCTGTCCCTTAAACTTCTCTCCTGTTGTCTCATCTGTGATGATACCTGAATCAAAGTCTACTGTCACCTCATCACCGGCTTTTATTGCCTTTGCTGCCTCAGGGCACTCAATAATAGGAAGACCTATATTGATTGCATTTCTGTAGAAAATTCTTGCAAATGTCTCTGCGATAACACAGCTTACGCCGGCAGCCTTGATGGCAATCGGTGCATGCTCTCTTGATGAACCACAGCCGAAGTTCTTGTTGGCTACCATGATATCTCCGGCCTTTACATTATTTACAAAATCCTTATCGATATCCTCCATGCAGTGTGTTGCAAGCTCCTTAGGATCAGAAGAATTCAGATATCTTGCAGGAATGATTACATCTGTATCGACATTGTCTCCATATTTAAATACACGACCGTGTGCTGCTTTCATTGTGCTTCCTCCAATCTTTACATAACATCCTTTGGTCCTGAAATCTTACCTGTAATGGCACTTGCAGCTGCAACAGCAGGGCTTGCCAGATAAACCTCAGAATCCACATGACCCATACGTCCGACAAAGTTACGGTTTGTGGTAGATACGCATCTCTCACCCTCAGCGAGCACTCCCATGTATCCGCCAAGACATGGTCCGCAGGTAGGTGTGCTCACAATGGCACCAGCCTCGATAAATGTCTTAAGAAGACCCTCTTCCATAGCCTGAAGATAAATCTTTTGTGTTGCAGGAATCACGATAACCCTGATACCATCCGCAACCTTTTTACCCTCAAGAATCTTTGCTGCAATACGCAAATCATCCATACGGCCGTTGGTACATGAGCCGATTACTACCTGGTCAATCTTTACATCCCCCACCTCATCGATGGTACGTGTATTGTCAGGCAGATGTGGGAATGAAACTGTAGACTTAAGTGTGCTAAGGTCGATTGTATACTCCTCATCATACTCTGCATCACTATCAGCCTCATACTCTGTGAACGGACGCTTTGAATGCTCCTTCATGTACTCTCTTGTGAGATCATCTACAGGGAAGATACCATTCTTGCCGCCGGCCTCGATTGCCATATTGGCGATAGTAAATCTGTCATCCATAGAAAGATATTTAAGTCCATCTCCGACAAACTCCATTGACTTATAAAGTGCGCCGTCCACACCAATCATACCGATGATATGAAGGATGACATCCTTACCGCTGATCCACTCAGCCGGTTTTCCGACTATATTGAACTTGATGGCAGAAGGTACCTTAAACCATGCCTTGCCTGTAGCCATTCCTGCTGCCATATCAGTGCTTCCCACACCTGTAGAGAATGCTCCTAAAGCTCCGTATGTACATGTATGTGAATCGGCTCCTATAATCACATCACCTGCAACGGTAAGTCCCTGCTCAGGTAAAAGTGCATGCTCAATGCCCATTTTTCCTACATCAAAGTAATTTGTAATCTCATTTTTGCAGGCAAACTCGCGAACACATTTACAGTGTTCTGCTGACTTGATGTCCTTGTTTGGTGCAAAGTGATCCATAACAAGTGCGATTTTATCTTTATTAAACACTCCCTCTACCTTCATCTTGTCGATCTCATGAATCGCTACAGGTGAGGTAATGTCGTTTCCAAGCACAAGATCTAAATCAGCCTCAATGAGCTGTCCTGCACTAACAGAGTCAAGGCCTGCGTGTGCAGCAAGAATCTTCTGCGTCATTGTCATTCCCATGCTTATATCCTCCTAGCATATAAAAATATTGTATTATGATTGTATCTGAATCAAGTTTACTTAAGACATCATAACATATGATTTACCATAATAAAAATACATAATAAACATATTTACCATAACTAAATCTCATGGTATAATAAACATAAATTTGTTGATGTTCACACCTTTTTGTGACAAGCAACGATTACAGCCCATTAAAAGTACAAACCACAGGAGGTACAAATGAACCAGAATCTCTCATCTTACTGGATTTTCTATACTGTCGCCAATGCCGGCAATATATCAAAGGCAGCCAAGGAGCTCTATATCAGCCAGCCTGCCATCAGCAAGTCAATTCAAAAGCTCGAGGACGGACTGGAATGCAAGCTTTTTTCCAGAAGCTCCAGAGGTGTCGTCTTGACCGATGAGGGCAGGCTTCTTTATGATCATGTAAGCGAGGCCTTTGAGGCATTAAATGAGGGTGAGGAAAAGCTGAAGCGCTCAATAGAGCTCGGTGTCGGCCAGCTTAAGATTGGTGTCAGCTCAACACTCTGCAAATATATGCTTTTGCCATATCTCAAGGAATTCATACACAGAAATCCTCATATAAGCTCTCAATCGAATGTCAGTCCACCAACGAGACCTTAAAGCTCCTCGATGATGACAAAATAGATATAGGTCTTATTGGAAAACCAGCATCCCTTAAGACTTTCAATTTCTATTATCTGGACAACATCGAAGATATATTTGTCACTACAAAGGACTATCTGCGCAACTTAAGCGCCCGTGGTGTCAAAAAGAGCGAGATTTTGCAAAACTCTACTCTCATGCTTCTCGATAAAGGCAATATGACACGTAAATATATTGATGATTATCTGCAGGAGAACCAGATACACGTAAAGGACTCTATAGATATATCAAATATGGACCTGCTCATCGACTTTGCCAAAATAGGCGTAGGTGTGGCCTGCGTCATAAAAAGCATAGTTTCAAAGGAGCTTGCTGACGGTACCCTGATTGAAATTCCTCTCGGCATACCAATCCACAAGCGTGAGGTCGGCTTTGCTTACAAGGAGTCTTCAAAGCTTTCCACCTCTCTGCAGACCTTCATCAAGTTTTATGAGAGCTACACACCAGAGGATTTTTAAATAAAAAAATATGACCCCGGAGGTATTACCTTGAAAGAACAAATACACACTATCCCCATATCAGACGCCTTTGACAATGCCGGCGAATGCCCCTTCTGCTATATAGAAAAACGCACCGAGGATCACGTCATGGATTTTGTACTTGGTCATGGTGCCTCTTACATGGAGGCTGACATACGCGATATGACCGATAAGGAGGGCTTCTGCCGTGCACATTTCAAAAAAATGTTTGACTATGGCAATTCACTCGGAAACGCCTGGATACTAAAAACCATGTACATGCGCCATATTGAGGAGATGGACAAAGAATTTAAGAACTTTAAGCCTGATTCAGTGCAAAGGAGCGGTCTTTTTAAAAAAGCAAACGCCTCCTCCAATTCCATCGTGGACTGGATTAACAAGCGTGAATCAACCTGCTTTATATGCGACAGCGTAAACAAGACCTTTAATGCATACATGAAGACCTTCTTCACTATGTATGAAAAGGATCCTGAACTAAAAGAAAAATTAAAGAACACAAAAGGATTTTGTCTCGATCACCTGAAAGTGGTTCTGGAAGGAGCTGACACTTATTTAAAAGGTGATAAGCGCAAAGAATTTTACGATATCGTGCTCCCTCTAATGCACGAAAACATGAACCGCATATATGAAGATGTTGCATGGTTCATCGAAAAATATGATTATAAAAATAAAGATGCCGACTGGAAAAATTCCAAGGATGCGATCCAGCGCGGTATGCAGAAGCTTCGCGGAAGTGATCCATCACTTCCACCACATGTTCTCAAAAAATAAAATCACCCGGTATTCTGCCGGCCGTCTAGTGGCTGTGCAAAATACCGGGTAATTTTTATTTCATTACGATGTTTACAATACGTCCCGGAACATAAATCTCTTTTACGATATTTCCTGTAAGCTTATCTGCAATAACATCCTTTGCTTTTGCGATAACCTCATCCTTAGGATCCTGTTTTCCGATTGCAAGAGTGCCCTTAGTCTTTCCGTTGATCTGTACAGCAATCTCTACTGTATCCTCAACAGTCTTTGCCTCATCGTATACCGGCCATGGCTCAAATGCGATTGTATCGTCATGTCCCATTCTCTGCCAGATTTCCTCACCAACATGTGGACATACACAAGAAAGCATCTTGATAAGTCCCTCTGCAAACTCTCTAGGACATCTGCCTGCCTTGTATACTTCATTGACAAAAATCATCATCTGGCTGATAGCTGTATTGTAGCCAAGTGCCTCGAAGTCGTTTGTGACCTTCTTTACTGTCTGATGATAGATTCTTGTAAGCTTTCCATCATCCTCTTCGATAATATTCTCAGGCTCTGTAAAGAAATTCCATACACGTGTGATGAATCTCTTTGCTCCCTGTACGTTGCTGTCGTTCCAAGGCTTTGAAACCTCAAGTGGTCCCATGAACATCTCGTAGAGACGAAGTGTATCAGCGCCGTACTCCTCGACTACATCACTAGGATTTACTACGAACTCCGGGAATCTCTTGCCCATCTTGATACCGTTTGAACCAAGGATCATTCCCTGATGTACGAGCTTCTTAAAAGGCTCCTTTACAGGAGATAAGCCCTGATCAAAGAGGAATCTGTTCCAGATTCTTGAATACATGAGGTGTCCTACCGCATGCTCCGGTCCACCAACATAGAGATCTACAGGCATCCAGTGCTTTAAGAGCTCCTGATTTGCAAATTCCTTATCATTGTGTGGATCGATATATCTCATATAATACCATGGGATCCTGCCGAGCCTGGCATGGTGGATGTCTCACGAGTACCCTTTACGCCGTTTCTGTCATACTGCTTCCACTCTGTAGCGTTCTCAAGAGGTGCCTTGCCATTCTTGCCCTTGTAATCCTCAAGCTCAGGAAGGACAAGTGGAAGCTCATCATCAGGAAGGAAATAGATTGAACCATCCTCCTTGTATACACATGAACAGGCTCTCCCCAGTATCTCTGACGTGCAAAAATCCACTCACGGAACTTGTAGTTTACAGTTCTCTTGGCCACGCCCATCTTCTCAAGCTTGACTGTGATAGCTTCCTTAGCATCCTCAACTACCATTCCGGTAAACTCCTCTGAGTTGATGAGCTTGCAGCCCTTTCCAAGGTAATCATGCTTCTCAAATGCATGCTCTGATACATCTGCACCATCAATTACCTGAATCATCTCAATATCATGAGCCTGTGCATACTCGAAATCTCGCTGATCATGGGTAGGAACTGCCATAACAGCACCTGTACCATAGCTTGCCAGTACGAAATCACCGATGAACATGCGCACTTCCCTGCCGTTTACAGGGTTGATACAATGAAGTCCCTTAAGCTCACAGCCTGACTTTGTCTTGTTAAGCTCAGTTCTGTCCATATCACTCTTCTTTACAGTCTCATCTATGTAAGCCTGAACCTCTTCTTTGTTCTCGACTCTGTCCATGAGACCCTTTACTATATCTCCGTCCGGAGCAAGCACCATAAATGTGATACCATATATTGTCTCGATACATGTAGTAAAGATAGAGAACTCTCCACCGCCTACAATCTGGAATTTGACCTCGACACCTGTGCTCTTGCCAATCCAGTTTCTCTGCATTTCCTTGGTAGACTCAGGCCAGTCTATCTCATCAAGCCCTTCAAGGAGCTTTTCTGCAAATGCCGGCTGGTCAATAACCCACTGTTTCATGTTCTTGCGGACTACAGGATAGCCGCCACGCTCTGACTTGCCATCTATAACCTCATCGTTTGAGAGAACTGTTCCAAGCTCCTCGCACAGTTTACAGGCATATCAATATGCTTTGCATATCCGGCCTCATAAAGCTTCTTGAAAATCCACTGTGTCCACTTGTAAAACTCAGGGTCACTTGTAGAAATCATCTTTGACCAGTCATAATCAAAACCAAGCTCTCTTACTGCTTTGAGAAGGTCTCTATATTCTTCTGAGTGAAACCGTTTGGATGATGACCTGTGTTTACAGCATACTGCTCTGCCGGTAAACCGAATGAATCATATCCCATCGGATGAAGTACATTGTAGCCCTGCATTCTCTTCATACGCGACATGATATCTGTAGCTGTATAGCCCTCCGGATGTCCAGCGTGAAGGCCTACTCCTGAAGGGTAAGGGAACATATCAAGTGCATAGTATTTAGGCTTTGAAAAATCCCAAACATCTGTCTTGAATGTCTCGTGTTCTTTCCAGTATTCCTGCCATTTTTTCTCTATGGCCTTGTGATTGTATGGTTCTGACATACTTGCCTCCTTATATCAAAAACGCTCCGCCTCTCAAAGAGACGAAGGCGTATTTTTAATCCGTCTGATTAACATTCATAATTTTACACATCACACTATATTTTGTCAAGTTTTGCTATATAAAAAACCCGGTGCATCACTGCCCCGGGTCTTATTGTCATATATATCTGACAGATTAGTTGTTGATGAGCTTGTCGCTCTCATCATTCCAGCTGTAAAGCTTACGGATTTCCTCACCAACCTTCTCTGAAGGATGCTCAGAAGCAAGCTTTCTCATAGCCTTGAAGTGTACCTGACGTCCTGCTGGTGACATATCAAGTAAGAACTCCTTAGCAAATGTACCATCCTGGATGTCAGAAAGAATCTTCTTCATAGCTTTCTTTGTCTCAGCTGTAACAATCTTAGGTCCTGTTACATAATCACCATACTCAGCTGTATTAGAGATAGAGTATCTCATACCTGCGAAGCCTGACTGGTAGATAAGGTCTACGATGAGCTTCATCTCATGGATACACTCAAAGTATGCGTTTCTTGGGTCATAACAGCCTCGCAAAGTGTTTCGAAACCAGCCTGCATAAGTGCACAAACACCACCACAAAGAACTGCCTGCTCACCGAAGAGGTCTGTCTCTGTCTCTGTTCTGAATGTTGTCTCAAGAATTCCGGCTCTTGCTCCACCGATACCAAGACCATAAGCAAGTGCAAGATCCTGAGCCTTACCTGTTGCATCTGATATACAGCGATCAGACAAGGTGTACCCTTGCCAGCCTGGTACTCAGAACGAACTGTGTGACCAGGTGCCTTCGGTGCGATCATTGTTACATCGACATCCTTAGGTGGAATGATCTGGTTGAAGTGAATATTGAAACCATGTGCGAACATAAGCATGTTGCCCGGCTCAAGGTTCGGCTCAATATCGTTCTTGTAAAGGCCTGCCTGCAACTCATCGTTGATCAGAATCATGATGATATCTGCACGCTTTGCTGCTTCTGCAGATGTATATACTTCAAATCCCTGTGCCTCAGCCTTAGCCCATGACTTGCTTCCCTCGTAAAGACCGATGATGACGTGGCATCCGCTGTCCTTCAAGTTCAAAGCATGTGCATGACCCTGGCTACCATAGCCGATGATTGCAATTGTCTTGCCATCCAGCAGTGACAGATTACAATCTTCCTGATAAAAAATCTTTGCTGACATTATCATATCCTCCTGATTTTGTAAAAATATTTATCGTTACTACTTAATCGTAAGTAATGACCTTAGTTTCCGCTTACAGCGCCTCTTGTAAGACCTGTCAAGCCTGTACGTACCATCTCAGAAATCTCAAATCCATCCAGAAGCGAGATAAATGCTTCGATCTTGTTGACATTTCCTGTAATCTCTATCATAACGGAATCCGTTGATACATCAACGACCTTTGCACGGAATACATCCGTCAGGGAAATAATCTGCTGTCTCTCCTCGAGGCTCGCCTTAATCTTGACAAGCAGAAGTTCACGGCATACAGACTCTCCATCTTTCAGTTCCGTAATCTCGCAGACATCCTCCAGCTTCAGAAGCTGTTTTTTGATCTGGCTCAAAATACGATCATCGCCGCTCACGGCAACCGTCATACGGGAATATCTTGGATTCTCTGTCACGCCAACTGATAAGCTGTCAATATTATATCCTCTACGGCTAAACATTCCGGACACACGGCTCAGTACACCGGATGTATTATCTACCAAAAGGGATAAGACCATTTTTTTCATAAAATGTTCCACCTTTCTCCTATTATTTCGTCAAAAATTATTATCTGCTATTTTAACCCTTTGTTACTTGTCTGTCAATAGTTTGTCAACAAGCTTTACCGCCTCGTTTGCATCCTTAGAGTAACCGTCTGCCCCGATCTCATCTGCAAAATTCTGCGATACAACGGCACCTCCGATGATGACTTATAAGGAAGGTTATTTGCGCGCACATACTCAACGGCATCCTTCATCCGCATCATCGTCGTTGTCATAAGCGCAGATAATCCGATGATATCGGCATGCTCTTCCTTCGCTGCCGCAATGATCTTGTCAAGCGGCACATCCTTGCCTAAATCCACAACCTTGTAGCCGTAGTTTTTCAGCATCAGGAAACAAGGTTTTTACCGATATCGTGGATATCACCCTCGACCGTCGCCATAATGACTGTACCCTTCGGCTTGGCATTCTCTTCGATATGAAGCAGCGGCGTGATGTATTCGATTGCAAGATCCATCGCCGTCGCACCCGCAATGAGCTGTGGCAGGAAATATTTCTTCTGTTCAAACAACTCGCCAACCTTGTTGACTGCCGGAATCAGATCCTCATCAATGATTGTCTGCGGATCTTTGCCCGACTCTAATTCCTTCTTTACATTCTCCACGATACTGCCTTTGTTACCCTTTACAACATCGTGATAGACACGGCTTCCTTCTTCGGACACACCTGCCACATTCTTGGCAGCCGTCTGTTCGGTCTGGGATAAAGCGACTACATTTTCCACATAAATATTATCCGGATCCTCCTTGGCAAGCAGCAGATCTGCCGCAAGGCTCGCATTCACAAGCATTGCCTGTCCCGGATTACAGATTGCCATTGTCAGACCGTTTGCGATCGCCATCGTCAGAAATGCGGTATTGACGTTGATTCGCTCTGGCAGTCCGAAGGAAATATTGGACAGACCACAGATCGTCGGAATCTGCAGTTCATTCTTACAATAGGCAATCGTATCGAGTGTTTCAAGTGCCGCCATCCGGTTTGCACCAACCGTTGCAACCAGACCATCGATGATCAGGGAATCGCGTGACAAGCCTTCCTCGTCCGCGATCTCTAGCAACCGGCGGATAATCTCTTTCTTCTCATCAAGATTCTCCGGCAAGCCCTTGTCCGAAAGCGGAAGGAGTATCGCCATCGCACCATATTTCTTTGCAATCCGCATAAGCGGGCGGCATTTCTTCTCTTCTAATGAAATCGAGTTAATAAGCGCACGTCCCGGATAGATACGGAGTGCTGCTTCGATAATCTCGACATGACTCGAATCAATACAGAGCGGAAGATTCGTCACAGAAATCACTTCGTAAACAGCACGCCTCATCATTTCCAGCTCGTCAATGCCGTTCATACCCATATTGATATCGAGAATCTTCGCCCCACGTTCCGTCTGTTCTTCTGCCATCTGTACAACCATATCCATGTTTCCTGCACGAAGCATCTCCTGCAGTTTTTTCTTTCCGGTCGGATTGATACGTTCCCCGACGACTAAAAAATTGCCATCGAGATGGATTTCCTGTACTGCACTCTCACTGGATAATACACGGGTACAGACTGGTTTCGTTGCCTCCGGCTCCACGGAGCGGACAACCTTCTTCAGCATCTCGATATGCTTCGGTGTCGAACCACAACAGCCACCCACAGCTCTCGCTCCGGCTTCCACCAAAGCGCGTCCATACTCAGCAAACGTCTCCGGTGTCATTGTATATTTCGTCTCGCCATCGATCAGCTCCGGCATGCCATTGTTTGGCTTCGCAAAT
>ERZ859937.560-NODE-560-length-15154-cov-1.916816_pt1 | contig 15154 bp, 11 predicted proteins | sample MGYA00509985_ERZ859937 | MGnify/ENA primary metagenome ERZ859937 (study PRJEB30046, sample SAMN00715169) | human gut metagenome | study: EMG produced TPA metagenomics assembly of the A metagenome-wide association study of gut microbiota in type 2... | reverse complement strand
AGCACAACAGGTTTTGGTTCTGTTTGTCCAAGTTCGAATCTTGGTAGTCCAACAATTTTCAATCTAAAATGAAATAAAAACCCGTTAAACATATAGTTTGACGGGTTTTTTTCGTATCCGGTCGTCACAGTTTTAAAAATAGCCCTATAATCAGGGCCCAATTGGATGCCAACAATTTGCTCTCATTGCTTTGGGTGACTTGTCTGAGTAAGAACAAAGATACAAAAATAAAAGTCTAAGTGTTTAAGATATTGTTTTTATAAAAAAGTTAGAGCCATTCTCCTTTTATACTACAGATTTATTTTTGAAATTTCTCCTGTTTCTGTTGTTTGATTCATATTTGCTTTTCTCTTCTATATTTAAAGAATGCGGTATCTGTCTATATTAAAGTAAAAATAAGAATGAATAGGGTACTGAATATCGGGAATATGACAAATAAAAATAGTTACAATATCTACATATCTCTTGGCAAGAGATCTATAAAGTATATTGCAAAAATACGTAAATTACTGGTAATAAGCAATAAAAAACAACGATAATTCTATATTAAAGAAATAAAAAGTTATGATAATCAAAGTTTATATATGTATTTGGTGAAGGATATTTATTTTATAACTATCTGTATTTCAGTGTATTAATCATGAAGAGTATATCTCTTGCCAAGAGATATATCGTAACGTAGCATGAATTGATATAAATTATAGATATAATGAAGTTAAAAAATTATGCAATCTTGCTTTCTTTCCTGCTTGGTGGAAGTGCATTTGTGAAGGCGCAGGATATCGCGTTGAAGAGCAATATCCTTTATGACGCCTCAGGCACTATCAATTTGGGTGCTGAGGTTGGTCTTGCCCCCAGATGGACGCTTGATGTATCAGGCAACTATAATGGGTGGGTCCGTTCGCATGGTCGTACGTGGAAACATTGGATGTTGCAACCTGAGGCACGTTATTGGTTCTGTGATCGTTTTACCGGTCATTTTGTGGGCGTTCATGCTCACGGTGGACAATACAATGTGGGTAACCTGAAGAATGACATTTCGTTTTTGGGTAGTGATTTGTCCAAACTTTCTGATCGTCGTTATCAAGGATGGTTTGTAGGTGCCGGTATTGCTTACGGTTATTCGTGGATTCTTTCCCGCTACTGGAACGTGGAGGCCGAAATCGGTGTGGGTTATGCCTATACCCGTTTCGATGCCTATCCCTGTGCCGATTGCGGCACCAAACTGATTGATGGCAAATCCCATCACTATGTAGGCCCTACAAAGGTCGCACTAAACCTGATCTACGTATTTTAAAAGATACTGCTTATGAAGAAATTACTATGTATACTTCTTTTGTTATTTTGCATAATAGGAATAAACAGCCAGACTATTCTGACGTTGGGACGTGTAAAAGTAGACGGTCTGAATATTGCTCGTAGCGGTGAGAATCTGCTTGTGTCAATGAATATTGATCTGGCAGGTATTGATATGCCGTCTTCCCGTGAAGTATCTTTTGCTCCTGTGCTCCGTGCGGAGAATAATGAATTGTTTCTTTCTCCTGTAGTGCTGGCAGGTCGTAACCGTTATTATTTCCATTTACGCAATGATGCTGCTCCAGGTGTGGGTATTTCACTGTTTCGTGTCGGTCATGACCGGGTAATTCATTATAGCGCCATGGTGCCATATGCTGAATGGATGGCCGACGCTACTCTTGAGCTTGGCGATGAGGTGTGTGGTTGTTTGTGCGAGGTACTTTTGTCCGACCGTTCGCCGTTGACTACGCTGGATTTTCACCCGAAGATTTTCTCTCCGATCTTTGTTTATTGTGTTCCGAAAGCCGAGGAGCTGAAAACCCGTGAACTGAAAGGTTCCGCTTATATTGATTTTCCAGTGAACCGCACGGAAATTTACGAGGATTACCGTCGTAATCCGATAGAACTTGCTAAGATCCGTGCCACGATAGACACCGTGCGCAATGATGCTGATACCCGCATCACTTCTATCCGCATTAAGGGCTATGCTTCTCCTGAGGGTAGTTATGCCAATAACACCCGCCTTGCCCAAGGACGTACGGAAACATTGAAGGATTATGTACAGCGTTTGTATAATTTCCCGTCTGGTGTCATGGCTACAGACTACGAGCCTGAGGACTGGGCAGGACTGGAGCGTTATTTGAAAACTTGTACACTTCCGGATCGTTATGGCATTTTGGAGTTGGTGCACAGCGGTGGCGATCCGGATGCACGTGAACAGAAAATCAAGGCGCGTTATCCCCGGGACTATCAGTTTCTGCTTCGTGAGGTCTATCCCGGTCTTCGTCACTCGGACTATACGGTGGAATATGTAGTCCGTGCTTATACTGATATAGAAGAGGCGCGTCGCATTTGGCGTACTGCCCCGGGTAAGTTGAGTTTGAATGAATTTTATCGTGTGGCGGAGAGCTATCCGGCAGGCAGTGACGAGTATAATGAGGTGTTCGAAACCATGGTTCGTCTCTATCCTGATGATGCTACGGCAAATCTGAACGCTTCCAATGTGGCGATGTCTCGCGGTGATCTTGTTTCGGCGCGTAAGTATGTGGCAAAGGCAGGCGGCACGCCTGAGGCGGTATATGCGCGCGGTGTACTTGCCGGACTGGACAAAGACTATGTACAGGCACGCCGTTGTTGTCGCAGGCACAAAGCATGGGTGTGAAAGAGGCTGCCGATGCACTGGAACAGATTAACAAAATTGATAAGAAGTAATAATAAGAAAATAAGGAATCAATATGAAAAAGTTTAGTAAGATTTTGATGTCCGGGCTTGCAGCATTGTGTTTGTGGGCATGCTCAGATGAGGCAAATGTGTCTCAGCCGGCCAATGCTGAGAATGATGTATATGTGGAATTCGGGGTGCAACTGATGCAGGGAAGCAGTTCAAGGAGCACGACAACAGATGGTGAGGATGGAAACGGAAGCAATTCTACTGGCGGTGCTGAAGTGGGCAAGAATTATGAGAATAGTGTCAAGGAGATATTGTTGGTGCTGACAAAGGCTGACGGATCTCTCATTGTCAGTCAACGTCTGGATGTGGAACCTAAAGAGGATGGAAAATACCCCAGACTTGTGACAACTTTGGACAGAAGTGCATTGGAGACATACAAAACAGGAGAGATTTACGCTTATGCTTTCTGTAATCCCATTTCTTCTATCAATATCAATGATCTGACCCATAGTATTCATACGCTGTCGGATGAACCTGAATTATTAACAGACAACGATGAAATCTGGAAAAAAGACGCTTTCCTGATGTCTAACCACAATTTGGTGAAAGTGGCAAATTCTACCCCGAATACGATTTGGAACTGGGAACAATATACTGAGTCCAATCGTCTTTCTCTGGGTACCATCTCGGTGGAACGTGCTTGCGCACGTTTTGATTTCAAAGCGAGCAGCTATCCCACTACAGAGGCTACTAACACTTATGTGCTGGAGAGCACCAATGGCGTCAAAGTCCTGCTGACTGATATGGTAATGGTCAATATCAGCAAGAGTTTCTATCATCTGCGCCGGGTGTCTGCTAACGGACTTGCGGATGATATAGACTTGTGTGGACAGGAAACTTCAAACAACTATGTGGTGGACACGGATGCAAGGGAAAAGAACGGTAATGTCGGAGAAACTTATAAAGGTAACTATTTTTATAATAACTTTTTTGCTAGATCGGTAGCTGAATGGGAAAATAAATTCACAAAGATATCTTCTTTGACCGAAGAAGACAATGACGAATCTTGGAACACAGGCAATCGCAACGGATACAAAATTTGGCGTTATGCAACCGAGAATACCATCCCTGCTCCTAACAGTAATCAGAAAAACGGTATCTCTACCGGTGTGATTTTCAAGGGAAAACTACAATTTAACAAGTCAACTTATGGCGTAACCGGTGATCAGCCCATTTTTGTATATAACAATGTGTTGTATGGTACTTGGGAGAAAGTGAAAGATGTGGCTAATGCTGCCAACGCAGATGAGAGCCTGAGAGCCGCTTATGCCCAAATAGGGGAAACACCCGCTGCCGATGCTGAATTTGGCAAAGCAGGATTCACTGTTTTACGCCCGAACGGAAGCGGTGACTATGAAATGTATTATTGCTATTGGAACCGTCATAATGACAATAATGATCCTAACCTGATGGGACCGATGGAGTTCGCTGTGGTGCGCAACAATGTGTACAAACTGATGGTGAACAAAATTAACGGCTATGGTCATCCTACCTCGCCGGGTCCTAAAGATGATCCCGATCCGTTCGATCCGAACAATCCGGATGAACGAAATGACCTCTACATCGAAGTAACCGTAGAAGTGCGTCCTTGGGTGGTCCGCATAAATGACATAGAGTTCTAAATAAGTACTTATTATACCCTATTAAACAATGAATAAGACAACAAGATTCATACATACATTAAGATTGCCGGGCATGGTACTTTGCACCGTGCTGGCGGTAGCTGCATTGTTGTCCTCCTGCCATGGCATATACAATGATCTGGAACCCTGCTCGCAAGGTGTCCGTTTGCGTTTTGTCTATGACTATAATATGGAGTATGCCAATGCATTCCATTCGCAGGTGGACTGTCTGGCTCTGTTGGTCTATGACGAACAGGGCAACTACCTGGTTACTTATATCGGTACAGGTGACGAACTGAAAGATGAGAATTACCGCATGACCCTCGATTTGGAGAAAGGTAGTTATCATTTCATTGCATACGGCGGGCTGACTTGTCCGAAAACCTCTTTTTCGTTCAAGGCGGTTCCCGGCATCGGTTCAATCATGCAGGATTTGCGTGTAGAGATGCATAATGCCGGACGTGTTTCGGAAACCGATCTGCATCCCTTGTTCCACGGCTCGCTGGACATGAGTGTGGACAATGGCGCTTACGAGGAAGCGACTGTGTACCTGATGAAGAACACCAACAACATCCGTGTGGTGCTTCAGCAGATGAACGGCGGCGAGGTGGACGACAAGAACTTTACTTTCCGTATTACGGATGACAACACCTTGTTTGCTCCCGATAACAGTCTGATAAGCAATGGCGGACAAGTCTATGCTCCATGGACACAAGGGCAACGTACAGTGGGAGTGACAGAAGAAGGTGATGAAACAGTGACAGTGGCATACGCCGAGTTTTCTACCTCGCGACTGGTTGCCGGCAATCATACGCGCCTGACCATCACCCGTAATAGTGACAATGCGCAGGTACTGAACATTCCGCTGAACGAGTATCTGCTGCTACTGAGAGTGATCACTTCGACAAAATGGGTGATCAGGAATTCCTGGACCGTGAAAATAACTGGTCATTGATATTTTTCTTGGATAATAATCACAATTGGATACGTACCCATATTGTTGTCAATGACTGGATAGTAAGAATTAATGATGCAGAATTATGAGAATAAAGGATTGGGGATATACCGTGGCCGTGCTGGGCGTCTGCTTCCTCCTGATGTGCGGATGTGACAGCAGAAGTGATGAGGGGCTTTCGTTATCTAACGGGCCTGATGCGGTCTATCTGGATATCAATGTCGCCCTGAGAGATGCTTCCGCATCCGGACGTTCTGTTTCCGGACGTGCGGAGGAAGAAATGTATGGTGAGGTGACGGAAGCCGAGAAGATGCATACGCTGCGTGTCATTCTGGTTCGTCCGGATGGCAGGGTGGAACATAATGTCTATCTTGATTTGAAGAATGCTTCTGTGAGCGACCGGTATGGAAAAATCCGCCTGAAGGTGCAGGGCAATGAGGAAAAGACTATTTACCTGCTGGGTAACGAGGGGAGTGCTTCGGTGGAACTTCCCGCTGTGGAGGGTGAGGTGTCTCGGGTATCCAAAGCTTGGGGCGACTTTAAACCCGGAGACAAATTTCTTGCCAAGGAGCAGATGGCAGGGCTTGTGTTGTCGTTTGACAATGTGGGGGCTTTCGATAAAACTCACCCGCTACCTATGAGCGAATGTCATACGGTGATGCTGGATGACGAAGGTCTGGAACCTGACAATGGGGAGCAGGGACAGACCGGTGAAGAGGGTGAGAAAGTGGTACTGAAAAAGAAGGAGATCACATTGAAACTTACCCGTGCTGCCGTAAAATTCACGTATGAGATAACGAACAAGAGTAGCCGGGATTACTGGTTGAGTGTAATCAGAATAGATAAGTCGGCTTCTCATGAATATCTTCTGCCTAATGGTATGACGTACGATGATGCGGAAAATGTGACTGATTTCCAAGTACCGGCAGCTAAATATACACCGTTTAATCAGCTATACAAGGAGAATAAGAAATTGACAGCAAAATCAACGGAGCCGGTCAAACTACCTTCATTCTACCTGTCGGAAGGAAAGTATGAGAATGCCAATGACACATATTCAGATAATACGAATGGCAATAATTATAAGACTTCCTACAAGACCGCTATTACGCTGGATACAAAGGATAATAGTGGTGAGGTGTTAGGCGACAGGGCCGGAAACACTTCCTTCGGGGAGTTCACCTTGGAAAGTTTCTTTCCGAATCTTTCTGCTTTGCCTCGCAATACCCATGTGGTGGTGCGCATCACCATCAATGATGCGAATGACATATCATGGCAGGTGGATTTGCGTCCATACGGCGAAGTGGTACTTGAACCTGAATTTGGAATATAATGAAAATAAGGAGAAGAGAATGATGAAAAATAAAGCGATGCGTTGTGTTTGGTTGGTATGCGGTCTGTTGATGCTTGCCGTTACCTCGTGCAAGGACGATCTGCTGTACACGGACGGGGAACCTATTCCCGAAGGAGAAACCACAATAATAGCACAGGTGGACTTCCGGCCACTGGTGGAGGGGCTTGCGGGCAAATCGCGTACGGCGGGTGATGCTATCAAGTCCATTCAGGATTTGTGTGTGTTGTTGTATGACACGGAAGGAAATTTTGTAGAGGGACATTCGTTGGAATCGATAAGCAATGCAAACCCGACTGATGGACAGTTTTATGTGAATGAGGTAACACGCAAGGATGGGGATGCACCTGATGGTGGCACTATAGCCGAAACGAAAACCCCACAAGCGAATCTCAAATTGACCATTCCTTACGGACGTTATTACATCTATGCGGTAGCCAATATGGGAGAGGACTTTAAGAAGGCGGTTCAGGCGCATGGGAAGGAAAATGGTGCTGCAGAGGAGGTTGCAAAGTATAAGACAGCTATTGCAACGAAAGAAGGATTAAAAAGCATTTCTCTTACTTGGGATGTTGCTGATGTGGCTAAGAACAGTCAGATGTTCGGTCATTTCACCATAGTGGGGCAAGAGAATAACAGTGAATTGATCACTATCAATAAAAAGGGCATGAAGTTGCATTCCTGGATACGCCGTGCAGCTTCCAAGGTAACGATTGCATACGATGGCAGTAAACTGGAAGAGGGTGTTTTCATTTATTTGAAATCGGTGACCATAAAGGACATCCCGCAGAATTGTTGTCTGGGACAGGATAATCCTGCAGTTCCGGAAAACTATCAACCGAAGGATAGGGACGAAGGAGTAAAGCTTGATTTGATAAAAAATGGTAAACCATAAAATATTATGAAGGTGACACCGAGCCGACTATAAGTGATTTTAAGGAAACATACGAAGCCCGTATTACGAAGGGGAAACCTCTATTCGGCAGTAAAGAACAGGGTGAAAACGCATATCATCCCAAAAAGTTGGCGGATGTGCATACCGAAATTACCAACGCTCTTTATTTTTATGAGAATATGCAGGGTAAGGGTAAAGAAGGTACTCCTAGTGATAAACGTCAGGTGGTTGCAAATACCCTTAATAAGACCGAACCGACCTATCCTAACGGAGGTCAAGAGAACAATGAAGCATGGAAAGATGCCAAGCCATACGGAACCTATATAGAAGTGGATGCTTTTATGTTTCTATCAATGATAAGAAAGTGGGTAGAGGTCCTATCAAGTACCGCTTTATGTTAGGAAAAGATGTGATAACCGATTATAATGCGGAGCGTAACCATCACTACAAACTGACTTTGAAGTTCAAGGGATATGCCAATGATGCAGACTGGCATATAGAGTATGAAGAACCGGAGCCGGGTATCGAGGTTCCGAATCCTTATTATATCTCTTATCTTTATAACCGTACGATGAATCTTCCGGTAAAGTTAATACGGGAGGAGGTACACTTACGTCTTTAAAAGCTGAGATTCTCACGAATAATTGGGCACCGTATGGAACACTTCCTTTGGCGAAAGGTGGGTTGGATTATGCCAGACAATATGATTATGCTGAAAATCCAAGTAACTCATCGCTAAATCAACCATGGAATGGATTTCTTTCACTTCGTAAAACTGCTGCCAGAGTTCTAGCTTGTAATCAAGAAGGGAATGCTAAGGATCAGGTACCCTCCGGTCTACCAGAAGGAGCAATGGTAAATATCAGTAGCAATAAGGACTATTATGAGACAACAAATAAAGGAGTTCGTAAATATGTAGTGGGAAATGGAACACATGAGGAAGCAGACGGTAATTACAGTATAACTGAAAATGACGATCATTTACTTGCTTCTATTCCTTTATATACTCGCGCCAAACAGATGCATATTAAAACGGGTTATACAGGAAATAATCCGTATGTGGCTTATCAGCGGCATGCAAAAGTTAAAATTACCGCTACGGTAAAAGTGTCAGACATAGAACATACACTTGAAGAAACTGTCGATATATATCAAGTACGAAGACTTGTGAATCCCAAAGGCATTTATAGAAGCAATAACAAAAATGAGCCTTTTCATGTAACTTTATTGCGATTGCCAAGGGAAAATGCAACAGAGTTTATTCCTTTTTCATCCGAAGGACCTTGGAAAGCGTATGTTGTAAATGCACAAACAGAGGCTGATAGAGGAGATCCCCCTTATACAGATCCTAATCGTGGATTTATCAGTCTTTCTGTTTCAGATACAGAAAATACAAGTCAGGATGAAAAGGGGGTTATACATGGTGTTACTGGTTCGGATATTAAATTTGATATTAATTTTAATGGAACAATAGCAGCGGATGCCCCCAATAGGAATGCGATAGTGCGTGTGGAATATCATAATTATACCTGCGAACATCTTATTTTCGTGCACCAAGGAAACCGGCCGCAGAAGTTGTTATCCGACAAGCCGGCATGGCATGTGTCGAATCTGGTCAGCAAGAATAGGGAAGCTTCTAATCCGTTGGATGAAGGCTCTTTGTTTAAATATAAAAATCTTGATCAGCCTATTGCTGCAAAGAATCAGTATTCCAGTAAGATTCCAATGATAGATGTAACCTCCAAGGATTTCCCTGATCCTGTATCAAATCAGAATAGGTATGAATTGGTAGGTGGTGAAATCAAGAAGTGGATGGAGATAACAAATCAGCCTGCAAATAATAAAGAGGCTTCTTGGGGGCTTGACTTGACGAGTACTCGTATTGCTCAAATAGAGGATTATGAGGCATTGTTTGAAAACGAAATGATTGCGCAAGGTTATGGTGTGCTTTATGGGGATGAATCTACGGAACCCAAAACAAACATTGTGGATGCATACGGATATCAAGAAGATCAAGCATATTACTTCGGTGGAAGTGCTATAAAAGACCGTGGAATACGTGGATGCTTTGTTTATAATAGAAATACGGGTAATCATATCTTTCTTCCGGTGGGGGCTTCCGGATATGGTCATAGAAAAGCTAAAGAAGGAAATGGAGTTCTGCGTTATTCTTGCGGGCAAACTCAGATATTCCCAACGAATCCTAATGGATTCTATACTGATGCATCTACCGCTCCGTTATTTTATGACCTCTATATGCGGCCCGGTGCTATTTATTGGACAGAGGATGTTACTGGAACAGGAACATGGGGAACGACTGTAGGTTGGGATATTAATTATTTTACATTTGACTTTAACAGAATATATGAGGCTAATGTGTTTAATGGAAATAACAGTGACGCCTGCTTCATCCGTTGCGTAGAAGATCCAAATTAGTTTCTTTTTAGGCAAATATAAACAGGACAATCGCATCCAAAGTTGCTGGAACTTGGATTCGATTGTCCTGTATGTTGTTCATGTACGTGCGTGAATGTTTGCAAATATTTCTGGTGACGCTCTTCTCTTAAAGTTTCATTTTCTGCTGCCACTGCTACCACCTATGTGTAGGGTGTTCTTGAAAACTACCGGGATTAACGATGCAGCACATTTACAATTTCCACCACATACATCTTGTGAAAACCACCGTGCGATTCCCCGTACCATCGGTCTGTAATGCTCTTGTCGATAAAGTTTCTGGGCTTGATCAGGTCGGCATACAATTTCTTGCATTCAAAAGTCAGCGCGCCTGCTCAAAAATAATGCTCCCGTTCTCGGTGAACAAGGGAGATAGTCCTGTCGCTTTTACTTTATCCATGTCACGTCCCGATTTGGAACCGCATATTTTATGCACTTCTTTATGCTCTTCACCTAGAAAAGAGAGAGTGAGATAGTCATTCTGCTCTATAAAGTCGAATGTATAACGCTCGGGGCGGATAAAGATAAAGGCTACCGGACGGTTCCATAGAAATCCTGCACCTCCCCAGTTTGCCGTCATGGTGTTGAATTTGTCTTTGGTACCGGCGGTTACCAACATCCATTCCTTGCTGATTGTCTCAAACAGATTGTCAGTCAGTTCGTTTACTTTTATTTCTTTCATTGTTTCCGTATTTTTAGCTAGTACAAAGATATAATTTTTTTCTTTTACTGTTTCAGATTAAATTTGCTAATTATTATCTTTGCGAGAAATATTAATTAAAAAAAGAAAGGACGATACAGTGGCAAATGATGTAGTTTTAACCCCGATGATGAAGCAGTTTTTTGAGTTGAAGGCAAAGCATCCCGATGCGATTATGCTATTCAGGTGCGGGGATTTTTATGAAACTTATTCAGAAGACGCTATTGTTGCCTCAGAGATTTTGGGTATTACGCTGACCAAGCGGGCCAATGGACAGGCAAAGAGCGTAGAAATGGCCGGCTTTCCTTTCCATGCATTGGACACGTATTTGCCCAAGCTGGTACGTGCCGGCAAGCGGGTGGCCATTTGTGACCAATTGGAAGATCCCAAGATGACCAAGAAACTGGTAAAGCGCGGTATCACCGAATTGGTGACCCCGGGTGTAGCCATCAATGACAATGTTCTTTCTTACAAAGAAAATAATTTTCTGGCTGCCGTTCATTTTGGGAAAGCTAGTTGTGGTGTGGCCTTCCTTGATATCTCTACCGGTGAATTCCTTACCGCAGAGGGGCCTTTTGACTATATAGACAAGTTATTAAATAATTTCGCCCCCAAAGAGGTGCTTTTCGAACGTGGTAAACGGGGGATGTTTGAAGGAAATTTCGGAAGCAAGTTTTTTACTTTTGAGTTGGATGACTGGGTGTTTAATGAAAGTTCCTCGCGCGAGAAGCTGTTGAAGCACTTTGAGACCAAGAACTTAAAAGGTTTCGGGGTGGAGCATCTTAAGAATGGTATTGTAGCTTCGGGCGCTATTTTGCAATACCTCAATATGACGCAGCATTATCAGATCGGTCATATTACTTCTCTTTCCCGTATAGAGGAAGACCGTTATGTGCGTCTGGATAAGTTCACGGTACGGAGCTTGGAACTCATAGGTAGCATGAATGAGGGCGGAACCAGTCTGCTGGATGTGATCGACCGCACTATCAGTCCTATGGGAGCCCGTCTGCTAAAACGCTGGGTAGTCTTTCCGTTGAAAGATGAGAAGCCTGTCAATGAGCGTCTGGATGTAGTGGAATACTTCTTCCGCGAGCCGGATTTCAAAGAGTTCATAGAAGAGAAACTACATCTGATAGGAGATTTGGAACGTATTGTTTCGAAAGCTGCCGTAGGACGAATCTCTCCACGCGAGGTGGTGCAACTTAAAGTAGCTTTGCAAGCCATCGAGCCGATTAAGAATGCCTGTTTGAATGCGGATAACGGGAGTCTCCGCCGTATTGGGGAACAACTGAATTTATGTCTGTCTATCCGTGAAAAGATAGCGAAAGAGGTTAAGAATGATCCTCCTTTGCTGGTGAATAAAGGTGGTGTGATAGCAGACGGGGTGAATGCAGAACTGGATGAACTACGGCAGATAGCTTTTTCCGGCAAGGATTATCTGCTTAAAGTACAGCAACGTGAAAGTGAGCTGACCGGCATTCCCAGTTTGAAAATTGCTTATAACAATGTGTTTGGTTACTATATTGAGGTGCGTAACACGCATAAGGACAAGGTACCTGCCGACTGGATCCGTAAACAGACACTGGTGAATGCGGAACGCTATATTACTCAGGAACTGAAAGAATACGAAGAAAAGATCTTGGGTGCCGAAGATAAGATTTTAGTACTTGAAACAAAGCTCTATAACGAATTGGTGATCGCTTTGGCAGAGTTTATTCCCGCCATTCAGATTAATGCCAATCAGATTGCCCGTTTGGACTGCCTGCTGGCTTTTGCGAATGTGGCGAGAGAGAACAATTATATCCGTCCTGTTGTGGAGGACAGTGAGGTGATTGACATCAGGCAAGGCCGTCATCCTGTCATCGAGAAGCAGCTTCCGGTAGGGGAGAAGTATATTGCCAATGATGTCTTTCTGGACTCGGAAACCCAGCAAATCATTATCATTACCGGTCCCAATATGGCGGGTAAGTCGGCTTTGCTACGCCAGACTGCGCTGATTACCTTGTTGGCGCAGATGGGTAGTTTTGTTCCTGCCGAAAGTGCGCGGATCGGTATGGTGGATAAAATATTCACCCGTGTGGGAGCCAGCGATAATATTTCTGTGGGCGAATCTACCTTTATGGTTGAAATGAATGAGGCGGCAAATATTTTGAACAACCTTTCTAGCCGCAGTTTGGTGCTGTTTGATGAGTTGGGGCGCGGAACCTCCACTTATGATGGTATTTCCATTGCTTGGGCTATTGTGGAGCATATTCACGAGCATCCTAAAGCCAAGGCACGTACACTGTTTGCCACTCATTATCATGAGTTGAACGAGATGGAGAAATCTTTCAAGCGCATCAAGAATTATAATGTATCTGTGAAGGAGATAGATAATAAAGTGATTTTTCTGCGCAAACTGGAACGTGGCGGCAGCGAACATTCTTTCGGTATTCATGTGGCAAAGATGGCAGGTATGCCGAAAAGTATTGTGAAGCGTGCCAATGATATTCTGCATCAACTGGAAACGGACAACCGCCAGCAGGGCATTGCCAAGCCTACGGCTGAGATAGCGTCCGGCCGGAGCGGAATGCAGCTCAGCTTCTTCCAGTTGGATGATCCGGTATTGGGTCAGATACGGGATGAGATTCTGAATTTGGATGTCAATAATCTGACCCCTCTTGAAGCATTGAATAAGCTGAATGATATCAAGAAGATAGTAAAAGGCAAATAAATGCCTTCATTTTTCATTAACCATTAATTACTAACCATTAATCATTATCATGAAACACCTACTAACCTTATGGATGTTGGCCTTGTGTCTATGTGTTTCGGCCAAGGAAACATGTCCGAAAGTAATTCCCGCCCTGCAAGAGTGGAAGGGGGGAAGTGGAAAACTCGTATTGCCTGCTGAAGGCAGTATTGTTGTAGCTCCTGCCGATGAGGCGGCACTGAAAAGTGTGGCGACTGTGCTGGCACAGGACTTGAAAGACCTGTTGGATTGGAACTACACCATTAGGACCGGGAAACCGGGAAAGAATGATATTTATCTTTCATTGATGAAACCCGACAAACAATTGGGAGAGGAAGGGTATGTGCTGACTGCTGGACGCTATGCCGGTATCGAAGCGCCGGCTCGTCAGGGAGCCTTTTGGGGAACCCGGAGTTTGTTGCAGATTCTTTATAATGAAAAAGGACAGTTGCCCAAAGGAGTTGCCCGTGACTGGTCGCAATATCCCAGTCGTGGCTTCATGCTGGATGTGGGCCGCAAGTTCTTCACAATGGATTTCCTGCGGCAATATGTCAAAATACTATCGTTCTATAAACTGAATGAATTTCAGATCCATCTCAATGACAATGGTTTTGTACAGTTCTTTGATAACGACTGGAACAAGACCTACGCTGCTTTCCGCCTGGAGAGTGAACGTTTTCCGGGGCTGACCGCCAAGGATGGTTCTTATACCAAGAAAGAATTCACCGACCTGCAACGTCTGGGCATGGAATATGGTGTGAATGTGATTCCGGAGATTGATATTCCGGCTCATTCATTGGCCTTTACACATTATAAACCCGAGATAGGCAGTGATAAATATGGAATGGATCATTTGGATTTATACAAGGAGGAAACCTATCGTTTTGTAGATTCTTTGCTGGATGAGTATCTTTCTGGCGAGAAACCGGTTTTCATAGGTCCCGATGTACATATCGGTACAGACGAGTACAATGCCAAGGAAGCTGAAAAATTCCGCTATTTTACAGACCGGTATCTGAAGTATATAGAGAAATACGGGAAGAATGTCCGTATGTGGGGAGCACTGCGCTGGTTGAAAGGAAACACTCCGGTGAAAGCAGATAATGTGACTATCAATGCCTGGTCATACGACTGGATTGATCCTAATGCTTCTTTGAAAGACGGATATAAGATTATCAATACGTGTGATGCTTATCTTTATATTGTTCCGGCTGCCGGATATTATCGTGATTTCCTGGACACGAAATGGCTGTATGAGCAATGGCGTGTGGGTAAAGTGAATCCTAAGGAAGAGTTGCCTGAAGGAACTCCGGGACTGTTGGGAGGTATGTTTGCCGTATGGAATGACCATTGTGGCAACGGTGTGTCACAACAGGATGTGCATTTCCGTACATTCCCAGCCGCCCAGGTACTGGCCGAGAAAATGTGGAGAGGTAAGAATGAAATGGTTTCTTACGAAGAATTTGAGAAATTGTGCAAACAGATGCCTGAAGCTCCCGGTATCAACCTGCTGGGGCGTGTGCAGGGTGAGGTAGTCTTTCCGGGGCAGAATGAAGAACTGTCTTTGAACGGTACGGACAGCATTGCCACTATGTTGCCGGAGGTAGGCTATCCATACGTGGTAGAATTTGAAATAAATCCGGACAAAGACCAAAATATCAACGGTATTTTGTTTAAAGGTCCTCATTCCACCGTATATGC
>ERZ859937.556-NODE-556-length-15266-cov-1.278154_pt1 | contig 15266 bp, 22 predicted proteins | sample MGYA00509985_ERZ859937 | MGnify/ENA primary metagenome ERZ859937 (study PRJEB30046, sample SAMN00715169) | human gut metagenome | study: EMG produced TPA metagenomics assembly of the A metagenome-wide association study of gut microbiota in type 2... | reverse complement strand
GGTCGCAGGCAGTAGCATTTTCGGCAACAGTTTCAGACACTTGCTGAGTTGCACCACTAGCGCCATCCACATTCTACCACTATATGCTGCATAAGCATTGTTCACAGCTTTTAGAAAAGCACGTGTAGTGATGGTAGAAGCTGTGATAGCATCTATCTGACCACCATCCTTATTTACCACCAATGCTCCCTGTCCCGGATTCATACCGGTAATGTCGCCTTTTGCACCTTTCTTAAACCAATCAGCCGCCTTTGACCCCAAGCCCGGAGTCTCAGCATGGCTCAACAAAGAATAGTCTATGATATTTCCCTCTTTGTCAAAACCTACCAGCACACTCAAAGCGCCACCAAAACCATTGGCAGAAGATTCTACGGCAGCACCAATAAATTCGCCACCCTTGGTTGCCTTATATATTTTATAAGTAGCACCATCCAATTCTATAGTTTCAGGAGCTTCCGCAGGATTGTTATCAAACCCCGGAACTACAACTGCAATAGCGTCACTCAAAGCTTTTGCATTAGCCTCAGCAATAGGACCGGCAGTCAGTTGGTTGACATAAGCCAAAAGTCCGGTTGCAATCACAGTAATCGCCGTCAGTACGATAACCATGTTTTTCAAAGATGATTCTAGTTTTTTCATTTCTTCACGACCTCCCCGAATCTTTTAGGTTTACAATAAGTATTGATTAACGGAGTGAATGCGTTCATAATGAATATAGCGAAAGACATACCTTCGGGATATGCACCGAACAAACGGATAACCACGGTCAGGAAACCGATAGCCACACCGTATATAATCATACCTTTATGAGTCATAGGCGAAGTAACATAGTCGGTTGCCATGAAAATAGCACCCAACATCAAACCACCTGTAAACAAGTGAGCCAACGGAGATGCATAAGCCACCGGATCAACCAAATGCATCAGACCGGCAAATACAAATACAGTCACCAGAATAGATACAGGAATATGCCAGGAAATAATCTTTTTCCATAGCATATATCCCAGGCCAAGCAATAAAGCCAATGCACTCACCTCACCTAGCGAACCCGGGTTATTACCCAGAAACAGACTTAATGTATCGGGCAACTGACCTAAAGCATTTGCATCACCCTTTACAGCCATTTTCATCAATGCCAGCGGAGTAGCACCGGTTTCAGCATCGGTATAACTTCCCCATTGTTGAACCAACGGCCATGAAGTCATCTGCACAGGAAAAGAAATCAGCAAGAAGATACGACCTACCAACGCAGGATTAAAAGGATTACAACCCAATCCGCCGAAAGTCATCTTGCCCACACCGATTGCCACCAACGCACCGATGATAATAATCCAAAGCGGCAAGTTGGAAGGCAGATTGAATGCCAGCAACACACCGGTTATAATAGCCGAACCATCACAGATGGTAGAGCGTTCTCTCTTCAAAATAAACTTGGTAATCGCCCATTCGAAGAATACACAAGCAGCAACCGAGGTCAAGGTCACCACCACGGCGCCCAGTCCGAACATATAAAATGACACCAGCAACGCAGGTATCAACGCAATGAGTACACCATACATATTCTTCTGTATGCTGTCACCGCTATGAACGTGAGGCGATAATGATACTATTAATTTATTAGCCATACTATTTTGTCGAATTATTTTTTAGCATTACGTGCACGGATAATACCGCCTACTGTGCCCTTACCCAAACGGATATAGTCCAGCAAATAACGATGAGACGGACATGTAAACTGACACGAACCGCACTCGATGCACGACATTACATCTTCTTTCTCTACTCTCTCCCAATCCTTATGAGCTGAAAGTGTTGCCAATAAGAAAGGCTCAGTCCCATGGGACACACGTTAACACACTTGGCACAGCGGATACAGGGCTGAGCTTCCGCACGGGCAGCTTCCTTATCATTCATAATCAGCACACCCGAACTACCTTTACAAATAGGAACTTCTGTATTAACCAGTGCTTTACCCATCATCGGACCACCACCAATCACTTTTCCCGTATCTTCGGGCAAACCGCCAGCCGCATCAATCAGCTGGCTCATCGGAGTCCCCATACGGGTGAGAAAATTAGATGGATTTCTGACAGACTTACCTGTAACGGTTACAATGCGTTCAAACAAAGGTTTGTTTTTCTGAACGGCCTCATAAACGGCAAATGCAGTACCTACATTCTGAACTACCGCACCCACATTGATAGGAATAGCGGGAGGAGCAGGAACCTGGCGACCGATCACAGCATCTATCAATTGTTTCTCACCACCTTGCGGATATTTCACCTGCAAGGGAACCACCTCTATACCGGGATATTGAGCAGCTTTTTCAGTCATCAACTTAATAGCATCCGGTTTATTATTTTCAATACCGATATATCCCTTGGTCACTTTTGCAGCTTTCATCAGGATGCTTACACCCACCAGTACTTCGTCTGCCTTTTCCAACATCAAACGATGGTCGGCAGTGAGGTAAGGCTCACACTCTACAGCATTGATAATTACACATTCCGCCTTGCAGCCCGGAGGAGGAGAAAGTTTCACATGAGTAGGAAAACAAGCACCGCCCATACCTACTACACCTGCATTTTTCACTTTAGCAACGATTTCTTCGGGTGTGAGAGCACACTCTTTCACCAATGTCGAACTGCGGTCTATTGATTCTTCCCATTCGTCACCATCCACATCGATAAAGATAGCCGGCTTGCGGTAACCGCTTGCATCGATTACGGCGTCTACCTTGTTCACTTTACCGGATACAGACGAGAAGATGGCTGCTGAAACAAAGCCACCCGCCTCAGCAATCTTCGTACCTACCTTCACCACATCGCCTTTTTTCACGATGGCAGTAGCAGGAGCACCGATATGCTGTGACAAAGGAAATACCGCTTGCTTAGGAAGTGCAGGGTTTCAATGGCTTTGCCTGCTGACAATTTATTTTCTGCTGGATGTACTCCACCAATTCTAAATGTCTTCACTGTTATATCTTTTTAATTTTTACTTACTTTGAATTTTGATTATGCTTCCGCTTTCGGAGCGTCAGCTTTCACCGCTTCCGGAGTTTCCACCTTTGAAGCCTCTACTTTTGCAGCAGGTTTTGCAGCAGCCTCACCAGCCGGCACTTCTACCTTCGGTTTACGTGGCGGGAAATTGATAGCTTGGATAGCCCCTTTCGGACATTCCGATTCACATTTACGGCAAGATTTACACTTAGCCGGATCAATGTATGCCAAATTATTCTCTAACGTAATGGCTTCGAACGGACACACTTTCACACACTTTCCACAACCAATACAACTAGCCTTGCAAGCCTTGTTGGCAACAGCTCCCTTATCCTTGTTCACACACATCACCACTACGCGGCGGTTGTTCTTTCCTTTCGGACGAATTTCAATGATCTTACGCGGACAAGCTTTGCTACAAGCCCCACAAGCTGTACATTTTTCTTCGTCCACTTCCGGAAGGCCGGTTTCAGGATTCATGTGAATAGCATCAAACTGACACGCTTCCACACAATCACCACAACCCAGACAACCGAATGTACAACCCGTCTCACCACCTGAAGTGGCATGAGCGATGGCACACGATTTAGCTCCGTCATACAGAGCAGTACGAGGGCGATTTTCACAACTACCGTTACATCTTACCACCGCAACTTTCGGTTCGGCAGCAACGGCTTCCAATCCCAAAATGGCAGCTACTTTCTCCATTACCGGAGCACCACCAACCGGACATAACTTACCCTCCAGCGAACCGGCATCGGCAGCCTTCACGCAGGCACCAGCAAAACCAGAGCAACCGGGATAACCACATCCACCGCAATTCGCCTGAGGAAGCACTTCGCTCACCTTGGCAATCCGCGGATCTTCATACACAGCAAACTTCTTAGAAGCGGCATACAAGATTACCGCGGCAATCAAGCCAATCGCTCCCAACGAAATTACTGCAACCAGAATTAAATCCATAAATTTTAGTTAGTTATTTATTAATTATTTTTTATTGGTTCAAGCGTAAATGAAAACTTCTTGCTCAACTTATTCCTGCATACATATATGATAAGGTAATAGGGAACCAAAGCTAACAAAGCAACAAGGGCTGACTTCAACTCATCACCATCCGTAAGACGCATAGAAATGAACAAAGTAATCAGCAAAACCAAAAAAGGAACGCCAAAAGCCAGCAATACGGCTTGCATCCCCATGGAAGTGGTACCATAAATCATCACCTCCTCACCTATGCGGTAAGAAGATGCCTTCATGTCAAAAACATCAATCAGTTTCTCTTTACTTTCAGATGCATTGCAATGCCCTTTCACACTACAAGCCGAACAGGCAGAAGTTTGTACGATTCTCACCCGCACATGAGAACCTTCAATGTTTTCCACAATACCACGATGTTTGATTATATCGGTCATTTTTGCAAACTCTACATTACAAAACTGCGGCAAATGTACGATTTTAATTGGATTCTAAGAAGTATAAAATGATATTTTCACTATAAAAATCGATTTTTTGTGTGGAGAAATTAAAATTAGAAACAAGAAAGGGAGGAAAATTTTAAATTCCCCCCTTTCTACTTGTAAAGTATATAATTTATTTCATTATCACATAGCCTGCATCCAAGAGTTTTTGACGAATGGATGCTATATGTTCCTCGTTTCTGGTTTCCATAACGACACGAAGGGCACATCCGGTGACATCTGCACTCTCACTATTTCGCTCATGATGTACAGAAATTACATTTCCTCCCTGCTCTGCGATAATTTTGCTGACTCCCAACAGCTGCCCCGGTTTGTCTATCAAGTCCAAAGTTACTGCATAGGTACGTCCCGACTTTGCCATACCGCGACTGATGACACGGCTCAATATCGTCACATCAATATTACCTCCAGACACCAGGCAAACAGTTTTCTTACCCTTTACCGGTACCTTATTGAACATGGCTGCAGCAACGGACACAGCTCCCGCCCCCTCTGCAACAATCCGCTGGCGTTCTATCAATGCCAGAATAGCTGCGGCAATCTCGCTCTCGGTCAGTTTGGCAACCGGAATACCGGTCCATTCGAAATAATCCGGGCAATCTCATCCTCGGTCACAGTTACAATTCCGTCCACATACTGATTAACCAAGTCAAAAGTATTTGTTCCCGGCTCTTTCACCGCGATTCCATCGGCAAAAGTGGAAACAGAGTGAAGACGCTCAATACGCGAATGAAGAATAGAATTTGCCATACTGGCCGCACCCAACGCCTGTACACCATATACCTTGACAGACGGTTTCAAAGCCTTCAACGCATAAGCCACTCCCGAAATCAGTCCGCCCCCACCAATGGGGACAATGACTACCTCCACATCCGGCATTTCCTCCAATAACTCCAAACCGATAGTACCTTGTCCGGCTATCACATTCTCGTCATCAAAGGGATGAACAAAAGTATATCCCTTTTCATCACGTAATTGCAGAGCTTTCTGATAAGCATCATCATAGACTCCCGGAACCAAACAAACTTCCGCCCCATAATGCTTCGTAGCCTCAACTTTAGATATAGGTGCTCCCTCTGGAAGACAAATAACGACTTGATGCCACACTTAGTGGCAGCCAATGCCACCCCTTGCGCATGATTACCGGCAGAACAGGCTATCACACCTCTCGCCTTTTCTTCATCAGACAATTGGGAAATCTTGTAATAAGCACCACGCACTTTAAACGATCCTGTGAATTGCAGGTTTTCGGGCTTCAGATAAACTGTACTCTCAGGATTTATCTGAGGAGCATAAATCAAATCAGTGCGACGGACAACCTCTTTCAGGACATGAGCCGCCTTGTATATTGCATCTAATTGTAGCATAGGTATAACACTCTTGTTTTTTAATTGGGTGCAAAGCTACAAATAAAATTGATTCCTTACACTCGCTTTCGATGTAAAGTTGCATTCTTTTTTTTCGCTCATTCATTTGCCGGTAAGTTTCTTTACATTACACACCGCGATAATTTTTTTCTTAGGGTCTTATACTTTTTTCCCGGTGTCTTATCTGGATTTCGATATAATCTGTTTTTCACTTTTACTCTCGGCCACCTCTACCAGATAAACACTGGCACAAATAAGAACAATCGCCGCCAACTGCGTCCATGAGAAGCGATCCTGCCCCAAAATAAAAGAGGTCACCGTGGCAACAATCAAAATTAAATATCCATAAATAGCTACCAATGTAGTTTTCAGATATTTCAACCCGAGGGGAAGTAGTAAATAACTAATAGTGGTAGGGAATACCAAAACAAAAAGCAAGACCAACATAGGAGTAGAGAAAAGTGACATTCTCAGTATAGGAGCATCAAAGCCGTAAATTGTATTGACAATAACAGCCATGACAGCCGCCCCTAAAAAGGTATATTTCAACATCGTCATATTTCCCACCCCTTTTAACAGACGATTGCTGAGAACAAGATAGACGGCATAAACCAGCGAACTGACCAAACACATTAAATTACCTAACGGAGCATTAGAGGCAAGATCGTCACTAGGCTGTGTAGAAATGCAAAGAATAGCTCCTCCCAACCCCATTCCAAACCAAACACTTTCATCCAAGTTACTTTTTCCTTATAAAACAATACAGCAATAATGAATACCCATATAGGCTCCAAACTGACAAAAATGGAACTGGAAACCGGAGTGGTCTTACTGATACCCAGCAGATAAAAAAACATATATCCGTAAATACCTAAAGCCCCTAACATAAAAAGCTGCCATTTCTGACGAATAGTGGAGTTTTCGGGTTTGCAAAATATATCAATAAGCCAAAAAGCGGCGGCCCCAAATACCAATCGGAAAGTAACCCCTGTCACAGGAGCTATCCACAAAGGTAAAAGATATTTCAATGCGTTCATATTAAGGCCTCCCAACGCTTTGGAGACAACCATGCTAAGGTTTGCTTCAACTTGTTTATTCATACTTCATGCTGTTATTACGTGGGTATTTTTCTTATAAACTCAACTTTTCTTGCTTCATCACCACAAACATGGCCATCAGCGCCACCATCAAATTGAGCCAGAAAGCAAAAGTCTGCGAGTCAGAATGAAACAAGCTCTGTACTGCATCTACAATAAAAGGACAAAGCAGGATAGCCACATAATTCATAGCCATCACAAAGGCAAGTGCCAATGTCACCTTATGAGGTACGGCCACATCAGAGGTCTTATCATAAATCAACGGCTGGATGATACCGTATGAAAGACCGTTCAGGACACACCCCAAAGCAATCAATATCTCAGAACGGCTGAGCAAAATAATTCCCATCCCACAAGCTATCATCAACAAACAAACCATATAGATGCGACGCCCCAACACTTGCATTATCTTGTTCAGCACAAAGCCCGGTGCCATGATAGCAAGGAAAAACAAGGAAATCAATATTCCTGCCCTGCCACTGGAAAGCCCGTACTCTTCCATCAGAAAAGGAAGGTTGAAACTGATAATGATTACCAGATAAGTAGCCAGACCGTAAAAAGCCATCAGCTTGATTAAGGCCTTGACATTCATTCCCCTCTTGCCCATTTCTTTGGCGGTATCAGACGGAATATCATCAGACGGATGATAGCTGGAGAGGTCTTTCTTAGATAATGAGTAAGAAAAATGGATATAAAAGGAAACAGATAAACCAAAAACGGCAAATGCCAGTTCACTTCCGCCAGATAGCCAGTCAATGTAGTGGCCAGTACCAAGGTGATATTGGTTATGGCAGAACTGTAACCGAACTGTTTCGTACGGTAAGCTCCCACAAAATAACGGGATATCAATCCGGTGGAAAGCGGAACAATCAACCCGGACCCTATCCCCAACATGGCGCTGATGGCTATCAGTTGCCACATCTTATTGGAGAGCAGATAAAGGATACCACTCACCCCAAAGATGGCCAGGCCGATTTGCAGCAGCAAGAGGTTGTTCACTTTCTCTTCAGCTTACCCGACAACAAGATAAAAGGAATAATAAGAAGTGACGGCAACGAGGACAGCATCTGGATTTCCAAGTCTGTAGCAGACGGAAAGATTTTATTCAAATCGCCCAAAATGGGAGAAACCGCCAATCCCGGCAATGCATTTAATGCCGAAATGGAAAATATACCTATTAAAGTAATGAGGGGAATGGTCCCCTGTCCTGTCTGTACTTTCATACTTGTAGTAATTTATTGTATGAGATACACAACAAGGCAAAAGACGTTTGGTTCAAAGCGACATATCGTTTATTCCTTTACTTTCCATTCCAAAATATTATGCCGGGTAGTGTCAAAGTTTACGCCTATGTTAATTTCCTAAACGCAGTTTATCAAAATTCTGAATGCCGATGGGATAACGCTTCTTCATATTTCCTTCTTATTGTTTAATTACATACCCCTAAAATATCGGATACGGGCATCCAATGATTTTATGTATAAACAAAGGTATCTCTTTTTCGTTCATAGTACAATGATTCCCATCGTTTTTTTGTATTCCCCCTACTTACATTAAAAAACATAAAATCAAGGAACTTTTCACCAACCCCTATGTTGAGGGAGAAAAACGCGGGAAACTCCCACGTTCTTCATTGTATTACTAACCTAAACTTTAAGTAAAAATGAAAGATTGTAATTGTGATTTGAGAGACGGTGACGCAAAAACAGCCGTGTTTGGTTCAAACGAAATGCTGCAACCTGCTCCGGTAGACACCATTCCCATGGAACCTACCACTCCGCAGATTGCTTATCAAATGGTTAAAGACGAAACATTCGCCCAAACCCAGCCTCGTCTTAATCTGGCTACTTTCGTTACCACCTATATGGACGATTATGCTACCAAATTGATGAACGAAGCTATCAACATCAACTATATTGATGAAACAGAGTACCCGCGTATCGCCGTGATGAATGCCAAATGTATCAACATCATGGCCAACCTATGGAATTCCCCCGAACAGGCAAAATGGAAATCAGGAGCGTTGGCCATCGGCTCCAGCGAGGCTTGTATGCTGGGTGGTGTAGCTGCCTGGTTGCGCTGGAGAGACAGACGTAAAGCCCAGGGCAAACCGACCGACAAACCTAACTTCGTCATTTCAAGTGGTTTCCAGGTTGTATGGGAGAAATTCGCCAACTTTGGCAGATTGAGATGCGCCAAGTACCTCTTACTCTGGACAAGACACCCTGGACCCCGAAGAAGCCTTAAAGATGTGTGACGAGAACACCATCTTATTGTTCCTATCCAAGGTGTGACATGGACAGGTCTGAACGATGACGTGGAAGCATTGGACAAAGCGCTGGATGCCTACAACGCCAAAACCGGCTATGATATTCCTATCCACGTAGATGCCGCAACCGGTGGCTTCATCCTGCCGTTCCTCAGCCCCGAAACGAAATGGGACTTCCGTTTGAAATGGGTTCTTTCCATCAGCACTTCCGGCCACAAGTTCGGACTGGTTTATCCGGGACTGGGATGGATAGTATGGAAAGACAAGAAATACCTTCCGGATGCCATGTCATTCAGTGTCAATTATCTGGGTGCGAACATCACACAGGTTGGTTTGAACTTCAGCCGCCCCGCCGCACAGATTCTAGGCCAATACTATCAGTTTATCCGTCTGGGATTCCAAGGATACAAAGCCATCCAATACAATTCCATGGAAATCACCAAGTACATCACAGCGAAATAGCCAAGATGGCTCCGTTCGTAAACTACAGCGACAAAGTGGTAAATCCTTTGTTCATCTGGTACATGAAACCCGAATATGCAAAGAATGCCAAATGGACTCTGTACGATTTGCAGGCTAAATTACAACAAAGCGGATGGATGGTTCCTGCCTACACCTTGCCGGAAAACATTCAAAATTATGTGGTTATGCGTGTTGTGGTACGTCAGGGATTCAGCCGTGACATGGCGGATATGTTGTTGAACGACATCAAGAATGCCATCAGCGAGTTCGAGAAACTGGATATCCCACTCCTACCCGCATCGCCCAAGACAAGAATATCGCTGTAAAAGGTACTGTGTTTACTCACAATGCCCATAGCAACGCCGCTAAAAAATAAGCATAAATAACAATAATGCAACCATCCGCCGTTAAGGTGGATGGTTACTTCAATCAAATTAATTTATGGAAAGAACATAACTATCCAGCAAATAAAGGATGCTGCACAAGAGGCCTACAATCTGTATAAAGACAATACAGACGGTAAGAACGCCGACTACATTCCTTATCTGGCAAATATTGATCCCAAACTGTTCGGAATCAGTATCTGTCTGATGAACGGAGAAATCATCCAACTGGGTGACTCTCAGTACCGTTTCGGTATCGAGTCCGTTTCCAAGGTGCTGACCGCTATCCTGGTACTCCGCCAATACGGCGCCCCCAAGGTGCTCGAAATGATTGGCGCCGACGCTACCGGACTGCCGTTCAACTCCATCATGGCTATCCTGTTGGAAAACGACCACCCTTCCACCCCACTGGTAAACGCCGGGGCCATCTCGGCAGACAGCATGGTACAACCCCTAGGCAACAGCGACGGCAAGTGGAAAGCCATCGTAGACAATATGACCGAACTATGCGGAAGTACCCCGCAACTGATCGATCGGAGTCTGCAACAAATTTCAACAATCGTTCCATCGCCTGGTTATTGAAAAATTATAACCGTATCTACGATGATCCTGATATGTCGCTTGACCTATACACCCGTCAGTGCTCTATGGGCATCACCGCGGAACAATTGTCCATCTGCGGAGCCACCATCGCCAACGAAGGATTGAACCCGAACACCAACAAGCAAGTGTTCGACAAAGCCCTCTCCCCGAAAATCACCTCCATGATAGCTACCGTAGGTTTCTACCAGCACACAGGCGACTGGCTTTACACCTCAGGAATCCCTGCCAAGACCGGCGTAGGAGGCGGTGTGATGGGTGTGATGCCGGGTGTAATGGGTATTTCGGCCTTCGCGCCTCCTTTGGACGATGCCGGCAACTCCGTAAAAGCGCAGCTTGCCATCAAATATATTATGAACAAACTGGGCATGAACGTATTCAACGGGCACCGCATCCACGTGCAATAATATATTCTATTCTGACAGAAAGCCGATATTTCTCTCACCCCGAGAGAAGTACCGGCTTTTTAACTAAAAAAATTTTCCGCTAAATATTTCTCACACTCTTACATTATGCCTATCTTTGCACAGACAAATTCATATATTATGAAGAACAAAGTCATCCGTAAAGAACTGGGCCAATGGATGAACTCTGCAGAGAAACCATTTATGGTCCCCTAGCGGAGATATTGAAAGAAAATTGCTGAAACAGCCCAAAGCGCCCGATGACGTTAGTTATGTGATTGAATTAACTATTAAATAACTTTATGAGTAACAAATCAAAAATCGAGATTTGCGCCAACTCCGTGGAAAGTGCTGTGAAGGCACAACAAGCCGGTGCTTATCGTGTAGAACTATGTGCAGGTATTCCGGAAGGCGGAACAACCCCGTCTTTTGGCGAAATCCGTATGGCACGCCAATTATTGAACCAAACAAAACTACATGTCATTATCCGTCCCCGTGGCGGAGATTTCCTATATTCTCCTATTGAACAAGAAATCATGCTGCATATATTAAAGTGGCACGCCAGCTGGGTGCGGACGGTGTGGTATTCGGATGTCTTACCGCAGAAGGCTATGTCGATGTGCCTCTGATGCAGAAACTGATGAATGCGGTAGGCGAGATGAGTGTCACCTTCCACCGCGCTTTTGATATGTGCAGCAATCCCAAGGAGGCCTTGGAACAGATTATCGGCCTGGGTATCGACCGGGTCCTTACTTCCGGACAAGAAGCGACCGCCGAAAAGGGTATCCCTCTTTTAAAAGAATTGGTAGAACTGGCCGACGGACGAATCATTATCATGCCGGGATGCGGTGTGAATGCCGGTAATATCCGTAAGATTGCCGAAGAAACCGGAACTTCGGAATTTCATTTCTCCGGACGGAGCAGCGTAGACAGCGGCATGATTTATCGTAACTCAAAAGTATCTATGGGAGGTACTGTAAAGATAGAAGAGTATCTGAAGGATGTTACTGACCCCAACAAAGTAAAAGCCGCCTTGTCCGAACTGGCATTGAAAGACGAAAACGACAAAGCACTGGAAAAGAAAAACAAAAGCCTCACCCCCAAGAAATCAAAGAAAGAGGATGACTGGGACGATGACGATGATGATTTGGATGATGACAAGTAATAAGCAAGCATAAACGTTATTATCATATTAAACGCGGATATTCAGGGTTTCAAGCTGAATATCCGCGTTACTTTTTGTTTATACTGAATTCTACAACTTATGTATCACCTTCATCAGCTGCTCACCCAGTCCGATGGTATATCCTTGTGACACGAATACCACCCGGTTAAAGGTATCACCAATGATAAACATAGGCAAGATAGTCTTGTTAGACAACTTCATACCTTCTGCAATCTGCTTCTGGATGGAACCGTCCACATCAATACCGTAAGTAATGGTAGCCGGTAATCCCGGGAATTCCTGCGGACGGAACTTCTTGTACTGCTCCTCATTGGGGAACAACAGCACGATTCCTCTGCCCCATTCATCAAACTCCTTACCCAATGCCGCAATATCACGCAAGGCATGGTTCGTAGGTTCTTGTCCGGCGCCCAGTACGGCTACAATGTAGTAACCACGTCCTGTAGTGGCAAGAATGGACTTCAGTTCATCGCTATCCATCGGTTTATAAGTAGATTCCGAGTTGAAATTACCGATCACCTGAATATCATCCTTACTTTCACGCATCACCAAGTCCACCGTAGTTGTTTCTCCCGGCTTGATGGTAAAGAAAGTCAGCTGGGACAATACGCCGCCGTTAGCCAGACGAGTACCGGTCACCATCACATAATTGCCGGCATCCAGTGCCGTTCCGTTCTTCAACAGATTAGCCCAAGTAGCGCCGCCACCCATATCAATATCCCTTCATCATAATTCAGCAATTTCAAAGTTCCGGCAGGAGTCAGTCTGGAAATAGAGAAATGAGAATAATACTTCGGATCAGCCAAAGACTTGATCGGCGTATATCTGGCAATAAACTTGCCGGTAGGCGCACTGGCCTGTTCCATTGCTTCGAAATTCACATCAATAGCACCTTCATCGCCTATCAACTGCACTTTTCCCGTCACTTCGTCTATACGTGCAGGAATACCCATGCTGCGTGCCATGGATACAAAGAAGATATCACGGCTATGCGCATCGGCTGTACGGGCCTTCCACACCCCTTCCGGAGTGATTGGCGAGCCACCCAGGTTACAATCCTTGTCCACACGGATATTCCCGGCAACCCATGCAACCAGCTTCATCGGATCGGCAAGGTAAGCCTCACGATCCTGTTCGGGCACTGCTTTCTCAAAGAACCCTTTATACGGAGTAATCATTTCGTTGCTCACGCGCGGATTACGCACAAATCTGCGGAAATAATCAGCATTGGCGCACAAGTGTGAATTCATCATGTGGTCTATCAACACTTCGGAGCTTACATCACGAAGGTCTTTGGCAGAAATCTGCTGAAGCAGGTCAATGCCGCCCTTCTTTGACTTGTCCGAACGGAGACGGGCCATAAAGTCAGGATGGGTTCGTAGTTGCCACGGGATGCCACCAGCAATTTGGCAACGGCATCCTCATCCAGCTGGTATTCTTTAGCGAAATTGCGAGCCGATTCATCCGTCATGAATGTAGCCACGTAGGCATTGCGGATAGAGTCCTCCAAAGCCATGCGGCGATTGTTCTCCGCACGTTGTTCGGGAGTCATTCGGGCATATTGGCGCCTTCCACCGGAGGAATGATATCCATATCCAGTGTATAAGCCTCGCCGGCCGTTTTGTCCAGCTTCACGGTCAAGGCATTGTCCTGTCCGAAAGACAGTTTGGAATAACCGAATTTTCCATCTTTGGAAGCCCATACCAGCATATCCCCTTTTCCGGCGGTCAGGAACGTCTTACCGTCCGCATCCGTCTGTTTGGAAGCTACGGTATAAAATTCGGCATAGTTATACACCTTGAATTCCACTTTGGCGTCAGCCACCGGTTTGCCGTCCGCATCCACGATGGTCACATCGGCTTTTGCCGTGGGAGCATAGTTGTCAATCACATTGATTTCCGTATAACGGGGGGTGCGGTACATCACTTCTTCCGGTCCGTTATAACGTCCGAACACCTTGGTGTGCATCAGCATACCCCGTGAAGCGGGAGCGTTGAACCAACCCAGATTCAGTACCGGTTCGGGTTCGCAAGCACCCAGGAAGTACCATTTGCCATCTACCCAAGCTTCCACCCAGGCATGATTGTCGTCGGTATGTGCCCAACGCGGCGTATATACCTGACGGGCAGGAATACCTACCGAACGCAAGGCAGCTACCGTGAACGTAGATTCCTCGCCACAACGTCCGTAGGCTGTCTTTACGGAAGCCAGCGGACTACTGGTACGGGCATCAGAGGGGGTATAAATCACCTTTTCATGACACCAGTGGTTCACTTCCAGCACGGCATCATATAAAGAAAGGTTTTTCACTCTGTCCTTCAGCTCCTCGTAGAATACCTTACGGCTGTCGTCCAGATTCTCGTTGTTTACGCGGATGGGCAATACAAAGTGACGGAACTCTCGTTCGGGAACCACTTTTCCCCATGGCATCTCCTCACGCGCCTTGAAGGCGTAGTCCACATTTTCCAGATAGAATTCACCGGGATGGTCCGCTATATCCGCCAAGGGCATATAGGCGTAAAGGAAAGTCATCGCCTCCTTCTGTTCATCGCTCATGGGTTGTTCAAATACCTGGAAGAGGTTACCTTGGGTCAGCGTATCACGCCGTGCCTCAAAATCCTGCTGAACAGCGGCGCGTTCAGCCTCATCACTGATTAAATGTTTGTTGTTTGTACACGAGGCGCACAGCATCAAGCCTATCCCCGCCGCACATAGAGCCAATAATTTCATCTTGTTGTTTATTTAGGTTAGCAATTTGTTATTGGCTACGAAGATAAGACTTTTTTCTTATTTTTGTATAAAATCACATTTTAATATTGAATTGTATTTGAAATAAGCGACTTGGAGAAATTTCTTATTTGAACGAGTAATCACAACAGCTTTGGCAGTTACAATCCCTCTTTCCATCTTTTCTGATTAGAATTCTCGTGTAATTTGTCAGAACTAAATTTTATTATCTATCTTTGTATACGAAATATAGAAAAAACATATTCAAATATTTAGCACTTAGCTTTTAATATG